>ENA-OQHP01000502-OQHP01000502.1-human-gut-metagenome-genome-assembly--contig:-NODE-502-length-12592-cov-3.154753_pt1 | contig 12592 bp, 17 predicted proteins | sample MGYA00242563_ERZ504717 | MGnify/ENA primary metagenome ERZ504717 (study PRJEB26092, sample SAMD00036212) | human gut metagenome | host: Homo sapiens | study: EMG produced TPA metagenomics assembly of...
AGAACCTCTATACGAATACGTTCAGATATGGTAAGATGATGATAGCTCATTATGAATTTTCCTTTCGTGTGGATTTGGTGTGGTAACTTTATTTTACACGAAAATTCATAGTGAGTTTTTTATTTTTTTAGGTGTCGCACTTCATTATACAATCCATCAAATATATTTTTTACTATTTTGCATCAATAATTTTATTATTAATTACATCATATTGAATTACATCATATACATTTGTTTTACCATCTTGATGTACTTCTACTAATCCACTAAATTCTGCTATTTTAGTTCGCCAATTGAAGGAACATTTTTCTGCTTGAATAGTTATATCTGGTCTTTCTAAAATAGCATCGCCTTTTATAATCGCTGTTTTTAATTCATCAGAAGCATAGACACTGCCACCTTTAAATTTTATTTCTTCTTGAGGTTCTTCCACATATACATTGCCATTTGCCCATACTTCTTTAGTTACTAAATTGACACGAGCTTTATCTGCTCCTATAGTTCTTGTATCAGTCTTTACTAAAACATTTCCTTCAAGTGCAAAACAACCTGAGGAAATATCAAAATACTTGCTATCAGATGTTACGGATACACTTGCACTAGATACTCCTACCATAGATAACATCAATACACAAACTAAAAACATTGATTTCATTAAAAGCTTTAATTTAATCATAAATTTTTTTCTCCTGTTTCTTTAAATATTCTGGTAATCTATCAAAAACCTTCAAAGCATTATGATAAAATACGTCATCATAAGCCTTTTTAGGTATTATTGATTGTATTACTTTAATATACTCTTTCATATTTACTAAAGGCCAATCAGAGCCATACATCAATTTTTGATAATCATGTAAATAATTAAACCATGTCCTAAATATATTTAAATATGGTTTAAATTCTTTTATCTGCTTTTTAGCTTTAAATTTGCCTTCCATCAAGCCTGATAAATCCATATATACATTTTTATTTTTAGCTACTACTTCCACTGCATCAGCCACCCATGGAGTTCCACAATGAGCAATTACAAATTTCACCTTAGGAAAATCAACCGCTACTTCATCTATAATCAAAGGCTGTGAATATTTTAATTTTCCCATTGAATTTGCTGTATCGCCCATATGAAAAACCACTGGTACATCATATTTTTGTGCTAATTTATAAAAATCTCTATATTTCTTATCTGTAGCCAAATATGGTTGATATCCTGTATAAATCTTTAATCCAACCGTTGAATTTTCTTCTAATTTTTGCTTAAAACTATCTAATGTATCTTTAAGATTTCCTTATTAATAGCCAATGTATTAATACCTAAACATTGTGCTAAAAAAGGCGGAAATTTTTCTTTTCCATGATATATTATCTGTGGATTACTAAGATTATTTTCTTCGCAAATATCCACACCCATACCAATACCTAAAACTATATTATTTTTCTTAAATTCATTTTGTACTTCTTCTAAGGTACATTTTAAACCAATATTTTCATCTGTTTTATTAAATATCCCTTTAGCTGAAAAATGCATATGACAATCTATAATTTTATCCATCATATTTTCACCTCTTAAATCTATACCCTATCTAAACTCTATTATACAAATTATCTATCTTAAGCTCAATAAACTTACTCACCTAGTTTGATTAAATTATCATTAAAATTATTTATCAATGTAAAAAACGCCTTAATCATAAGGCGTTTTCTTTTTCTACTTATTTATTTTTCAAAAGGATATTTCATATTCCATTGATTACGTATCTTATCTAATATTTCCATGACGAAAATAGTTTCTTTATGTGGCATTGCTTCACATTCTAATTCATTTTTATCAATCGCTTTAGCACAAGCTAAAACTTCATATTCATATCCTGTTACTTGTTTTGGTATTTCTACTTCTTTGATTAAATTATGTTCTACATCATAAATTTTTATCGCTTCAGGATTATTGATATTAGTTACACAAATATAACCTTTTTCTCCATAAATAAAACCACATCTATCTGTTGGTGTCATCATAGAAGCATGAAGAACTGCCATTTTCCCATCATTCCAAGTGATTGTTATACTATCTGTCAAATCTACACCTTTATTTGAGATCACAGCTTTTGCAAAAATATCTTTTATATCATTGCCAAATACCATCAATGCAAAATTAACGGTATAAACACCTACATCAAGCAAAGCACCGCCAGCAAGTTCTGGAGAAATCATACGTTTCACATCTTTAAGTGGATAACCTAAATTTGCCTGAATTGAATGTACTTGCCCTATAATTCCAGAAGCAATGACATCATTTATTAATTTTCGTGAAGGCATATATCTTGTCCAAATTGCCTCTGTAATAAGTACATTATTTTCTTTAGCTAAAGCTAATAAATCCTTTGTTTCTTCTGCATTTACAGTAAAAGGTTTTTCACACAAAACATTCTTTTTATTTTCTATACATAATTTAGCTATGCGATAATGCTCATTATGTGGTACAGCAATATAGATTAAATCAATATCTTCATCTTGAATTAATTCCATGTAAGAACCATATGCTTTTTCTATTTTATATTCATCTGCAAATGCTTTTGCCTTAGTCAAAGTTCTTGAAGCTACTGCATAATTTTTTATAATTTTCATCATTTAATCCATTCAAAGTTTTTGCCATCAAAGAAGCGATTAAACCTGTTCCTACAATACCAACTTCATCTGTTTCATTAAGTTAAAACTCCTTAAATATTATTCAAATTATTAGCATCTATATATTCATTATCAGCAAGCCATTTTAATTGATACGAACGACGAGCTGTCCATGCAATATCATTTATATATGAAACATTAACTGCTGCACCTATGCCTGCTCCTATAATCGGCATTATCTGCATCAACTTACGTTTAGTCAAATTAATACCCAATTGTTTAGCGACTTTTTTGACTAAATTACTCATTAAAACTTCTTCAATTATTTTCTTTTGTAAAAAATCTGATTTCAATGCTAATAATGCTTCCTTTTTCTCCTTCATATCATTAGCACCTGATACAGACAAAATATTCAACACAAATTCTTTATCTTCATCTGATTTCACTTCATATCCATAACACATAGCAATCTTATGAATAGTTCTAAAAGCTAAAACTATAACAGCCCCCACATCAGCTACCATTGTTGCTGTACCGCCAAGCCCTGTAGCAAACCCTTCAGAACCAGCAAAACCTATCGCCCATTTATGCACATTACTAGCCAACTTATCAGATAAAGCTAAATCCTTATGACGTAATTCTTCGATAGTATCTACACCAGCATTTTTCAAAATATCATTTTTACTTGCTAATTTTTGACCAATATCATGAGCATGATATATTGCCTTTTCTACTACCACCTCTGGAATTACTTTTCTCGTAAATTTACTCATAGGTGAAAAAATCTTATTCATGCCAGTATTAACTACGCTGGGTTTTTGCTGTTCCCATTTACTGATTTCTATCAATTGTTTTTCTATATATTCATCATACATTAAGATACCCTCCTTCCTTATTCTCCACAATAAAATTAATTACAAAAAAAGATTAATTAATTTACCTTAGTAGGCATATTAATTAATCTTTTTCCTCTACTTCATATTTTTTTGCCAACTAATTAAATCCGCCAAGTAATATTATCTACAACTTCACTTATAGCATCATATAATTTTTCCCAAAGAATTAATGTTGGACATCTATCTGCACGTGTACAATTATTGATATCATCATCAAGGCAAGCTACTGGGGCTAAACTTCCCTCTATCAAACGTAAAATCATGCCTACTGTATACTCTTCTGGTTTTTTAGTCAGTCGATATCCGCCCTGCGGTCCACGCAAGCTTTTTACAAATCCTGCCTTATTTAAACTAGATACTATTTGTTCCAGATACTTATCTGAAATCTGCTGTCGTTCAGCAATATCCTTTATTCGAACCGGTGTTTTTGCATCATTTAATGCGATATCTAACATCAATCGCAATGCATATCTACCTTTAGTTGATATTTTCATCGAGCTTCAATCCCACCTTACTATAAAATTAAATAAATCCTATCTAATTTATAGTATAGCATGAAATTTTTTTCAAAAAAACTATTTACTAAAAAATATTACTCTAAACTACTAGCTTCACCAGCAACAAAGCCCATAGAAAAAGCTGCTTGCAAATTATATCCGCCTGTAAAAGCGTCTACATCTACTACTTCGCCAACACAATACAAATCTTTAATTAGTTTTGACTCCATAGTTTTAGGATTTATTTCTTTTGTAGAAATACCGCCAGCTGTTACAATAGCTTCGCTAAGAGGTCTTGTCTTTGTAACAGTCATCACCATATCTTGCAATAAGTCAACCAATCTTTCACGTTCAGCCTTGCTTATTTGATTTACAAATTTATTTTCATCAATAAAGGCTAAATCAATCACTGTACTAATCATCTTGCTTGGCAATAAATCGCCTAAAGCATTTTTTATTTGTTTTCTACTATATTTTTCAAAATCTCTACAAATTCGTTTATCAAGCTGTTCTTTTGTCAAAGCAGGTTTAAGATTTAAAGATAATTCTACAGTTTTTCCTTCTCTTAACCATTTAGCAATATCACGACTTAAAGTCAAAATAATTGGCCCACTTACACCAAAATGAGTGAATAACATTTCACCAAACATTTCTTTTTTACATCACCATCAACTAATACCTTTAAATTTACATTGCGAAGTGATAAGCCTTGGAAATCTTTTACCCAATCTTCTTCACATTCTAAAGGTACAAGTGCTGGAAATAAATCTTCAATAGTATGCCCAATCTGTTTTGCCATGCGATAACCATCACCTGTTGAACCTGTTCCAGGGAAAGATGAGCCACCTGTAGCTAAAATAACAGCATCGGCTTCATATAATTTATCTTCTTCAGTGATTACACCTGTTACTTTATTATTATCTACTTTTAAAATTTTACACTTTCATTTAACTTTATCTGTACAGCTAATCTATGCAATATCTTTTCAAAAGCATTTACAATATCAATGGCTTTATCACTTACAGGAAAAATTCGTCCACCGCGTTCTTCTTTTAATGGCACATCTAATTCTTCAAAAAAGCTTCTGATATCCCAATTAAAAAATTTGCTAAATACGCTATATAAAAATCTACCATTACCAGGAATATTTTTTACAAACGCTTGCAATGGTGCTGTATTTGTTACATTACAACGACCTTTACCAGTAATTAATAATTTTTTACCCAAGCGATTATTTTTTTCCAATAACATCACTTCTGCACCATTTTGTGCAGCACTGACAGCGCCATGAGTCCAGCAGCACCACCGCCAACAACAATAACTTTACGCATTATTTATCTCCTATTTTTTTACGCAAACGCAATAATTCAGTTTCAGTTAATTTTCTATATTCTCCACGTTTTAATTTACTCAAAGTAAGACCTGCAAAAGCTATGCGTTTTAAAGCTTTAACTTCATATCCTAAAGCCTTGAACATTCGACGAACTTGACGATTTTTCCCTTCATAAATAGTGATTTCCACACGAGATTCTTTCAAAGTTTTATTTATGGAATCTAAATACACATCAGCAGGTGCAGTCTTACCATCTTCCAATTTCACACCATTTGCTAATTTATCCAAATCTTCCATATTAATAATGCCATCTATTCTTGCAACATAAGTTTTGCCAATTTCATACTTAGGGTGCAATAATTTATTCATAAATTCGCCATCATTTGTGAGTAATAATAAACCTTCTGTATTATAATCCAAACGACCAATAGGGAAAATTCTTTCTTCTACATCAGATAAAATATCTACAACTGTTTTTCTACCTTTTTCATCTTTTACACTAGAGATATACCCTTTTGGTTTATTGAGCATATAATAAACTTTTTTTGCTTCTACTTTAAGCATTTTTCCATTATAAGAAACTTTATCTTTCACTGGGTCAACTTTCGTACCTAATTCAGTAACAACTACCCCATTGACGCGGATTTTACCATCTGTAATTAATTTTTCTGCTCCACGACGAGAAGCAATCCCTGTACGAGCTAAAAATTTTTGTAATCTTTCTTGCAAAATAATTCTCCTTATATTTTATTATCTATATCAGATTATATCATATAATAAATATCATCTTTATGAAAAAAGAGTATGAATTTCTTATCATTCATACTCTTATATTTCTCATTTTATAATACTACCTTATGTGGTGCTATCTTATGTTCGCTAAATACATAACGACCTATACCAGCAAACTCTTTATCTTTATATAACGAATAAATTTTCTGTTACTTCTTCATCTTCTTTAACAGCAATTTGTTTACCTTGTTTAATCATTACTGCTTCTTCATCAGAAATAACATATTTTGGTAAATGCTTTATCGGAAAATCTATTGATAATAGCGCCATATGTGGTAATAAACCTATTTCTTCCGTAGTAAATGCATCTTCTAATTTAAATGCTCCCACATGAGTGCGAATTAAGAAACTCATCACTGTAGGTATTCCTAAATATTTACCAATATCCATACATAAACTGCGAATATAAGTACCTTTAGAACAAACTACTTCAAAAATAAAACCATTTTGTGTCATCTCTTGAAATTTAATATCATGAATGACAACATCTCTTTCTGGCATTTCTACTTCTATATTTTTACGAGCCAAATTATACGCTTTTTCACCATTAATTCTAATAGCTGAATACATTGGTGGTCTTTGTTTTATTTCACCACGAAATGTTTCTAATGCCTCTTTTATTTTTTCAGCTGTAGGCATAGTATAATTTTCCATCGTTTCAATGATTTTTCCAGTGTCATCACCAGTATCAGTACTTAAACCAAAAGTTACTTCTACTTTATAGGACTTATCTACATCATCCATATACTCAAGCATTCTTGTAGCTTTTCCCAGTGCCACTGGCAAAACTCCAGCAGCAGCAGGGTCTAAAGTCCCAGCATGACCAACTTCTTCAATCCATAAACTTACGTAAATGAGATACAATATCATGTGAAGTTATTCCTGGTGCCTTCAAAACATTTACAAATCCATTAGGCATTTTCTTTATTCATTCCTTTGATAATAGCATTAAGTACGATATCTTTTGCTTCCATAAGATTTTTATATACAGTCGCACCAGCTGCACGAATATGACCGCCACCGCCAATAGATTGAGCAATCTCACTGACATTTACTGATTTTGAACGCATACTTACTCTAGTTACTTCATCATCAGCATATTTAATCATCACAGCTACATCTACACCACGAATATTTCTAGCAAAATTAACAAAGCCTTCTGTATTATCAGCAGACTCTTTTAAAGCCTTATCAATAATCATCAAAGCAATTTTGCCATCATGATACAACTCAATAGTATCTATAGCTCTTCCAGCTGCCTTTACACTAGAAAAAGAACGTTGGTAAAATACTTCAGAAATTTTATCTGGTTTTACACCAATTTCTAATAATTCCGCAGCAGCTTTTAATGTATACGGTGTCGTATTGCTATAACAGAAAAATCCTGTATCAGAACAAAGACCTGTATAAATACATGTAGCTGCTTCTAAATTAAATTGCCAATTCATTTTTTTTATTAAACTATAGACAATTTGAGCTGTAGCTGCCGCTTTAGCATCAACATAGCAATAATCAGATACTTTTGTATTAGATATATGATGGTCTAAATTCAAAATAGGTGCTTTTACTACATCTTTTACTCTGCCGATACGGTCAACATCAACATCTAAAATCACAAGTAAATCACACTCTATAATCTCACCATCTTGAGGTTTTTGATATAAATCTAAACCTTCCATCATACCGAGATTATCTGGTAAATCATCATCTAATAAAATTTTTATATCTTTATTAGTTCCCTTTAGGGCATGATATAGCCCTAAAGTTGAACCAACATTATCACCATCAGGATTTACATGAGAAGATAACACTATTTTATTAGCTTTTTCAATTAATTCACCAGCTTGTTTTAGTGTTACTTCCATTATTTTTGCTCCTCATCTTTTTGCACTTTTATCAATAATTCTTGAATATGTGCACTATATTGAAGTGAAGTATCCATGAAAAATTTAATTTCTGGAATAAATTTTAAACGAATACGATGCGCTAATTCTCTGCGAATGAAACCTAAGGAAGAATTTAAGCCCTTCCATGTATCTTCGATTTGTTTATCACTGCCTAAAATACTTACATATAATTTAGCATTGTGTAAATCACTAGATACATCAACTTCTGTAATAGTTACAAAACCGATACGAGGGTCTTTCAATTCTCTCATGATGATTTCACTAGCTTCTTGTTTAATCAATTCTTGTACTTTTCTATACGAACGCTTCCCATTAATATACTCCTTATTTCTGTGGAATTTCTTCCATATCATATACTTCAAGGATATCGCCTTCTTTAAAGTCACGATAATTATCAATAGTAATACCGCATTCATAACCAGTTGCTACTTCTTTTACATCATCTTTGAAACGACGTAAAGATTCAATCTGACCTTCGTATAATACAATATTATCACGAATAATACGGATTTTAGAGTTATTACATACTTTACCTTCAAGTACATAAGAACCAGCAACTAAAGCTTTGGAGAATTTCATAACTTGACGAATTTCTACTTTACCTTGAATTACTTCTTTATATTTAGGTGCAAGCATACCTTTCATAGCTGCCTGAATATCATCGATAGCTTCATAAATTACACGATAAGTATGAATATCAATTTTTTCAGTATCAGCTAATTTACGTGCATTTGCATCTGGACGTACGTTAAATGCAATAATTAAAGCATTTGCCGCAGAAGCGAGCATTACGTCAGATTCAGTTACAGCACCAACACCAGAGTGAACGATACTTACACGAACTTCGCTTTCATTTTTATTAAGACCTAAAAGTGAAGAAGATACTGCTTCTACAGAACCTTGAACGTCAGCTTTAATCAAGATATTTAATTCTTTGATATCGCCTTCGTTAATCTGATTGAATAAATCATCTAAAGAAACTTTCTTAGAACGCATAAGTTCATTACGCTGTTTTTCAATACGTTTTTCAGCAATAGTTTTAGCAAGTTTTTCATCTAATGCTGCAAGTTCGTCCCCAGCTTCTGGAACATCAGCAAGACCTAAAATTTCTACTGGCATAGAAGGACCAGCTTTTTTAACTTTTTCACCACGGTCATTGATCATTGCACGAACTTTACCACAAGCAGTACCTGCAATAATGAAATCACCGATATGAAGTGTACCATTTTGTACAAGTACAGAAGCTACAGGGCCACGACCTTTATCAAGACGTGCTTCGATTACTACACCACGAGCTTCGCGATTAGCATTAGCTTGAGTTCTTGTACTTCTGCTACTAATAAGATCATTTCTAAAAGGTCATTAATACCTTCTTTTTTCTTCGCAGAAACAGGTACCATGATTGTAGTACCGCCCCATTCTTCTGGAATGAGTTCATGTTCAGCAAGCTGTTGTTTTACATGGTCAGGATTTGCACCTGGTTTATCCATTTTATTGATAGCTACAACGATTGGCACTTTTGCTGCCTTAGCATGGTTGATAGCTTCTAAAGTCTGAGGCATAACACCATCATCAGCTGCAACTACAAGTACAGCTATATCTGTAACCTGAGCACCACGAGCACGCATAGCTGTGAAAGCTTCATGACCTGGTGTATCTAAGAATACAATTTTTTGACCATTACACATAACTTGATATGCACCGATATGCTGAGTGATACCACCTGCTTCATTTGATGTTACAGATGTTTTACGAATAGCATCAAGTAAAGAAGTTTTACCATGGTCAACATGTCCCATTACTGTTACAACAGGAGGACGAAGTGCTAAGTTTTTAGGGTCATCTTCAAATTCTGGGATTTCTGTTAAATCAACTTCAGGTGGAAGTTCTTCTACAGCAATACCAAATTCTTCTGCAATCAAAGAAGCTGTTTCAAAATCAAGTTCCTGATTGATTGTAGCCATTGTACCGAGTAACATTAATTTTTTGATAACATCTGTTACAGGGTATGTCATTTTACTAGCTAATTCTTTAACTGTAATTGTTTCGCCAACTTTAATATGTTTTGGACGAATAATTTCTTGTGGTTTGTTTTCCACTACAGGCTTAGTATTTTTGCTTTATTCTTTTTATTGCCAGCAAATTTATTATTAAAATTATTATTGTTGTTATTATTGTTTATTTCTGTTGTTTATTGTTATTATTATTGTTTACAACAGGCTTTTCTTCATTTTTAACTTCTGGCTTTTTATCAGCTTTAGCTTCAGATTTATTGTAAAGTGCTTTTACCTTTTCACTGATTCCTCATCTAATGAGCTAACAGCCTTTTTATCCTTAATACCAATACTATCAAGTTTCTCTATAAGTTCTTTCGTACTTACTTCTAACGTCTTTGCTAATTCATGAACTCTCAATTTAGACAATAGAACACACCTCCATTTAGACTAGGGGCAACCCCTCACTACAACTTACTGTTCAAGCATAGAATGAATTTTGTTTGCAAATTTTCATCAATTATGGCAAAGGTACTACGATTATCTTTACCAATAATACTGCTCAATATATCTTTAGTGCTTGTTATTAAAATCGGCACATCATAATGTTTACATTTATTTGTAAATTTCTTTTTTGTATTGTCAGAAGCATCTTCTGGAATAATAACCAACTTAGCTTCTTTTTTCTGAATTGCTTTCTCTACTGTATCTTCACCTGTTTTCATTTTGCCAGCTCTCTGACAAAGTGACAATAGAGAAAGTATCTGTCTATTCATTTATATTCTCCAACTGCATTTTTAACTCTTCATAAACGCTCTGGGGAACAGAGGTTTTGAATGACCTATCAAGTCCCTTAGATTTACACGCCTTGTTAAGACATTCTGCATTTGGGCATACATATGCACCTCTGCCCGGCTTTTTACCTGTAGGGTCAAGAGAAATTTCGCCAGCATCATTTCTGACAACACGAATAAGTTCTTTCTTATTTTTCATTTCCTGACAACCTATACATTTTCTCAAAGGAATCTTTTTAGTAGCCATTTTTACACCTCCCCAAATTATTCTTCAGTTGTTTCTTCTTCGATTGTTTCTTCAACTTCACTATTATTGCCAATTTTGTCAAAATCTATAAAGTCTGTAGAACGAGCCTGAGATTCACTCTTAATATCAATCTTCCAACCAGTAAGTCTTGCAGCAAGTCTTACATTCTGACCTTCCTTACCAATGGCAAGTGAAAGCTGGTTATCAGGTACAACAACCTTAGCTGACTTTTCATCTTCATTTTCATCAATTTCAACGGCAACAACATTAGCTGGTCTTAAAGCAGCAGCAATAAATTCTGCTGGGTCTTCACTCCAAGGGATAATGTCAATCTTTTCGCCCTTGAGTTCGTTAACAATTACATCAACTCTTGAACCGTTCTGACCTACACAAGCACCTACTGCATCAACATTTTCGCTGTTTGAGTAAACTGCCATTTTAGTTCTTGAACCAGCTTCTCTTGAAATACCCTTAATTTCAACTGTACCGTCAAAAATTTCTGGACATTCAAGTTCAAAAAGTCTTTTTACAAGTTCATAGTGTGTTCTTGAAACAGTAACCTGTGGTCCTTTTGTTGCAAGTGAAACTTTAAGGATATAAACCTTTAATCTATCGTTAAACTTGTAAGTTTCTCCTGGAAGCTGTTCTGTCATAGGAAGAATAGCATCAGTCTTGCCAAGATTTACAATAATGTTGCCCTTGCCGTCTGTTCTCTGAACAATAGCTGTTTCAACTTCCTTTTCCTTTGCAGAAAATTCGTTGTACATTTTTTCTCTTTCAGCTTCTCTGAACTTCTGAACAACAACCTGCTTTGCTGTCTGAGCAGAAATTCTACCAAAATTCTTAGGAGTAATTTCAAAATCAACAAAATCACCTAATTCATACATAGGATTGATTTCCTGTGCATCTTCAAGAGAAACCTCTAAGAAAGCATCGTATACATCTTCAACAACTTCCTTCTGAGCGAAAACCTTGATTTCGCCAGTTTCTCTGTTCATATCAACCTTGATATTCTGAGAAGTACCATAGTTCTTCTTGCAAGCTGTAACAAGAGATGTTTCAATAGCTTCAAAAATTGTTTCCTTTGGTATACCTTTTTCTTTTTCAATTATTTCCAAAGAGTCTAAAAGTTCTTTGCAATCCATTTAAAATATCCTCCTTAAATTATAATATAACTGCTAATCTTGTAGTAGCAATGTCCTTACGGTTAAATGCTAATGTACGGTTATCTTCAGTTATGATAGTAACATTGTCATTTTCATCAAGGCCCTGTAAAGTACCTTGGAATTCCTTTACACCATCTACAGCCTTGAAAAGCTTTACATCAACAATTCTGCCTTATACTTAACATATTCGTGGTCACGCTTTAATACTCTATCAAGTCCCGGAGAACTTACTTCAAGTATATAAGCCTGTTCAGTCATATCATCGTCAAGCTGAGCATCAAGCTCTCGCTACATCTACACATTCATCAATGCCGACGCCACCTTCTTTGTCCAATATATAATCT
>ENA-OQHP01000503-OQHP01000503.1-human-gut-metagenome-genome-assembly--contig:-NODE-503-length-12591-cov-1.317555_pt1 | contig 12591 bp, 14 predicted proteins | sample MGYA00242563_ERZ504717 | MGnify/ENA primary metagenome ERZ504717 (study PRJEB26092, sample SAMD00036212) | human gut metagenome | host: Homo sapiens | study: EMG produced TPA metagenomics assembly of...
GAAACTCGCCACACTGAAGCAGGTGCTTTCTGCCAGTGAAGAGGGGCTTGAAGGGTGTGGAAGAGAGCGAAATTTATCTTGAAGACGCTTTCTGCGCTTGGCTTGAAGAACGAAATCGAGCTTGACCTGACGCTGGCTCGCGGTTGAACTATTATACGGGTGCTATTTTTGAAGTAAAGGCGCTGGATGTACAGATCGGCAGCATTACCGGTGGCGGTCGTTATGACAACTTGACCGGTGTATTCGGCATGGCAGGTGTTTCGGGAGTGGGCATTTCGTTTGGTGCAGACCGCATATTCGATGTGCTGAACCAGCTTGAACTTTATCCGAAGAAGCGGTGAACGGTACGCAGCTTCTGTTTATCAATTCGGTGAGAAAGAAGCCGCTTTCTCTATGAATGTGCTTACCAGGTACGTGCGGCAGGTATCCGTGCTGAAATCTTCCCCGATTCCAGCAAGATGAAGAAGCAGATGGGTTATGCCAACTCCAAGATGATTCCGTTTGTTGCTTTGGTGGGAGAAAACGAGATGAACGAGGGCAAGGTAACCTTGAAGAATATGGAGACGGGAGAGCAGAAATTGATTACCCCCGAAGAGCTGGTTAGCGAACTGAGTTAATAAAACTGAAATACTATTAAAAGGAGCCTGTTTGTGCTCCTTTTTTTGTATATTTGTTACGCAGGTGTTGCAGGAATGTAATATTCGGCTCTTACCTTTGCAGTGACAATAAAAGAGGAGGTTTGTATGGTTTCCGTTCAATTTAAACAAGAAAAGCATAATGCGCTGGTCAGTTTCCTGATGATTGTCATAGCGGTGTTGTTTTTGCTTTATATGGGCAGCTCGCTGGTGAACTCTACCCGGACTTTTGGGAAAACTATTCCATAGAGAATTTATTGGAATGACATTCTGTAGGCAGGGAACAGAAGTTGGTTCTATCCGTTTTTGCAATATTTATCCATATCGGGAATAAATAAAGACAGTCGGTTTATTGCAATTGGCTGTCTTTTGTATATTTGTGAGTCCGTGTTCCAAACTTTTAATACGGACATGTTTTGTTAACCGTATCATCAACTAAAAACAACCAGAATCATGGAACAAGATTTCTCAATGCATGCCAATCCGTTGGTGGCCAAGCTTCAAAAACCGGCTTCCGAATTTACAAAAGCCGACATCGTTTCTTATATAAAGGAGAATGGAATCACTATGGTGAACTTCATGTATCCTGCTGCCGACGGGCGGTTGAAAACTTTAAACTTTGTCATTAACGATGCCGCATATCTCGATGCGATACTTACGTGCGGGGAGCGTGTGGACGGTTCCAGCCTGTTTCCTTTCATTGAAGCGGGCAGCAGCGATTTATATGTAATACCCCGCTTCTGTACGGCTTTTATAGATCCGTTTGCCGAGCAGCCTACGCTTTCCATGCTCTGTTCTTTCTTCAATAAAGACGGCGAACCGCTGGAAGTTCTCCCGAACACACTCTGCGCAAGGCGTGCCGCATTTACGGAAGTAACCGGTATGGAGTTCCAGGCCATGGGCGAATTGGAGTATTACGTCATTTCGGAAGACAGCGGCATGTTCCCGGCTACCGACCAGCGTGGTTATCACGAGTCTGCTCCGTATGCCAAGTTCAATGAATTCCGTACCGAGTGTATGGCGTACATCGCACAAGCCGGCGGACAAATTAAGTACGGGCATTCCGAAGTGGGAAACTTCACCCTTGACGGCAAGATATACGAGCAGAACGAAATCGAATTTCTGCCGGTACGTGCCGAGCAGGCGGCCGACCAGTTGATGATTGCCAAATGGATTATCCGTAACCTTGCTTACCAGTATGGATACGACATCACTTTCGCTCCGAAAATAACGGCAGGAAAGGCCGGTTCCGGATTGCATATCCACATGCGCATCATGAAGGACGGAAAGAATCAGATGCTGAAAGACGGCGTACTTTCCGAAACGGCCCGCAAGGCGATTGCGGGAATGATGGAGCTGGCTCCTTCCATTACCGCATTCGGCAATACGAATCCTACTTCTTATTTCCGCCTTGTTCCTCATCAGGAAGCGCCTACCAATATCTGCTGGGGCGACCGCAACCGTTCCGTATTGGTACGTGTGCCGTTAGGATGGTCGGCAAAGACCGATATGTGCATGATTGCCAATCCTCTGGAAGCGCCGAGCAATTACGACACCACTCAAAAGCAGACGGTAGAGATGCGTTCACCGGACGGTTCAGCCGATTTGTACCAACTGATTGCAGGACTGGCAGTAGCTTGCCGCTGCGGTTTTGAGATGCCGGATGCTTTGGAAATTGCGGATAAGACTTATGTGAACGTAAATATCCACAAGAAAGAAAACGAAGACAAACTGAAACAACTGGCTCAGTTGCCCGACAGTTGTGTCGCTTCTGCCGATTGTCTGGAAAAACAGCGTGCCGCTTTCGAGAAATACAATGTCTTCAGTCCTGCCATGATTGACGGAATTATCACTAAGTTGCGTGCGTATGAGGATAGGACTTTGCGTAGCGAAGTGCAGGATAGTCCGGAAGAGATGCTGAAACTGGTTGAGAAGTATTTCCATTGCGGGTAACGGACAGAACAGATATTATAGTAAAGAACTCCTTGCCGGACGGTTGCCGGTGAGGAGTTCTTGTTTTATAGCCGGTCACCTTTGCCATTTTGTCAGCATTTATCTGCCAAACGAACAGCTTTGCCTTTTGGCACGGTTTTCGTAAGTTCTTTATCGCTTGTATAAAGCAACATTACCATTATAATAAATTGTATAACATATAAAACAAAAAAACTATGAACATTAAACCATTAGCAGACAGAGTGCTGATACTCCCTGCACCTGCAGAAGAAAAGACAATTGGCGGTATCATTATTCCTGATACGGCAAAAGAAAAACCTTTGAAAGGTGAAGTTATCGCAGTAGGCAACGGAACTAAGGACGAAGAAATGGTGTTGAAGGTTGGTGATACGGTACTGTATGGCAAATATGCCGGTACGGAACTGGAAGTGGAAGGAACCAAGTACCTCATCATGCGTCAAAGCGACGTACTCGCTGTTTTGGGATAATCAATTTATAAATAGTAAACCTGATAAATAGTAAAAACATTATGGCAAAAGAAATATTATTCAATATCGATGCCCGCGACCAATTGAAGAAAGGTATCGACACACTGGCAAATGCAGTAAAAGTAACGCTACGGCCCGAAAGGACGTAACGTAATCATCGAAAAGAAATTCGGCGCTCCCCACATCACAAAGGACGGTGTAACAGTAGCCAAAGAAAGTGGAACTGGCCGATGCTTACCAGAATACCGGTGCACAACTGGTTAAGGAAGTTGCTTCCAAGACAGGTGACGATGCTGGTGACGGTACAACTACCGCTACCGTATTGGCTCAGGCTATCGTAGCCGAAGGCTTGAAGAACGTAACTGCCGGTGCAAGCCCGATGGATATCAAACGCGGTATCGACAAGGCTGTTGCCAAAGTGGTTGAGTCTATCAAGAGCCAGGCCGAGATGGTAGGTGACAACTATGATAAGATTGAACAGGTAGGTACGGTATCTGCCAACAACGACCCGGTTATCGGTAAGTTGATTGCAGACGCTATGCGTAAGGTTTCCAAAGACGGTGTTATCACTATCGAAGAGGCTAAGGTACGGATACTACTATCGGTGTAGTAGAAGGTATGCAGTTCGACCGCGGTTATCTTTCTGCTTATTTCGTTACCAACACTGAAAAGATGGAATGCGAAATGGAGAAACCGTACATCCTGATTTACGATAAGAAGATTTCCAACCTGAAAGATTTCCTGCCTATCCTCGAACCGGCTGTACAGACAGGCCGTCCTCTGTTGGTAATTGCAGAAGATGTGGATAGCGAGGCTCTGACTACATTGGTTGTGAACCGTCTGCGTTCTCAGTTGAAGATATGTGCAGTGAAAGCTCCGGGCTTCGGCGCGCCGCAAGGAAATGCTGGAAGACATTGCCGTATTGACAGGCGGTGTTGTAATCAGCGAAGAAAAAGGCTTGAAACTGGAACAGGCTACTATCGAAATGTTGGGTACTGCCGACAAGGTAACTGTTTCTAAAGATAATACGACTATCGTGAACGGTGCCGGTGCAAAAGAAAACATCAAGGAGCGTTGCGAACAAATCAAGGCTCAGATTGCTTCTACCAAGTCCGACTATGACAAGGAGAAATTGCAGGAACGTCTTGCCAAGTTGTCAGGCGGTGTGGCTGTTCTCTACGTAGGGTGCTGCTTCCGAAGTGGAATGAAAGAGAAGAAAGACCGTGTAGACGATGCTCTCCGCGCTACTCGTGCCGCTATCGAAGAAGGTATCGTAGCAGGTGGCGGTGTGGCTTACATTCGTGCGCTCGAAGCATTGGAAGGTTTGAAGGGTGACAATGCCGACGAAACTACCGGTATCGACATTATCAAACGTGCCATCGAAGAGCCTTTGCGCCAGATTGTAGCCAACGCCGGTAAGGAAGGCGCTGTTGTGGTACAGAAAGTTCGTGAAGGCAAAGCCGACTTCGGTTACAATGCACGTACCGATGTTTACGAAAACCTGCACGCTGCCGGTGTGGTAGACCCTGCTAAGGTTACTCGTGTGGCTCTGGAAAATGCTGCTTCTATCGCAGGTATGTTCCTTACTACCGAATGTGTGATTGTCGAGAAGAAAGAAGATAAGCCGAAATGCCGATGGGTGCTCCCGGAATGGGCGGTATGGGCGGAATGATGTAATATCGTTTTCCCTTGATTTCTTAATCATATAATTGACCGCGATGTCTTGCATAAGGCGTCGCGGTTTTTTTATGTTGGATAATATTGTTTCCTTTGCATATTCATTTCGATAATAAATAGAAAAGACCATGAGAAGTTTTGCTTCAGATAATAATTCGGGGGTACATCCTTTGATAATGGAAGCGCTGAATAGGGCCAACCGGGATCATGCAGTGGGATATGGTGATGATGTATGGACGGAAGAGGCTGTCCGCAAAATCAGGGAAGCTTTACTCCGGATTGCGAACCGTTGTTTGTATTCAATGGAACCGGCAGCAATGCTGTTGCCTTACAGTTATGCACGCGTCCTTATAATTCGATAATATGTGCGGAAACTGCGCATATTTATGTAGATGAATGCGGCGCTCCTGCCCGCATGACAGGCTGTCAGATTCGTCCGGTTGCCACTCCCGACGGAAAGCTGACTCCTGAGTTGGTACGTCCTTATCTTTGTCATTTCGGCGAGCAGCATCATTCCCAGCCGGGAGCTTTTTATATCTCGCAATGTACGGAGCTGGGCACTGTCTACCGGCCCGGATGAAATCCGTGCGTTGACGGAACTGGCACACCGGCACGGCATGTACGTCCATATGGACGGCGCCCGTCTGGCAAATGCCTGTGCGGCCCTTAACCTTAGTTCAGGCAGTTGACGGTAGATTGCGGCATTGATATTCTTAGTTTTGGCGGAACGAAAAACGGTTGATGCTTGGCGAAGTGTAATTATCTTTAATCCGGCTTTAAAGAAAGAGGCTTGTTTTGTACGCAAGCAGTCGGCGCAGCTCGCATCGAAACTCCGTTACCTGTCCTGTCAGTTTACTGCTTATCTCACGGACGACCTTTGGTTGAAGAACGCTTCACACGCCAATCGTATGGCGCAGCTTTATATGCCGGATTGAAAGAGCTGCCCGGAGTACGTTTTACGCAGAAAGTGGAAAGTAACCAACTGTTCCTGACAATGCCCCGTCCGGTAATTGACAACTTGTTGAAAGACTACTTCTTCTACTTCTGGAATGAAGAAGAGAATGAGATACGTTTCGTTACCTCTTTTGACACTACGGAACAGGATATAGAAGAACTGCTACGCGCCATTAGACGTTATTGTCATTAAGCGGTATTCATGTTTTGCCATATAAAAAAAGCCCCCGAACCTTCACAGGCAAGGGGCTTGATTTAGACCTTTCCCTCTTTTAGGGGGTGAGGGAAAGGCTTACTGAAAACAAACAGATTTACTTTACCTTAAAATACCTTTGATTGATAACCTTTTAACTAACCTTCTTTATAATGCTGAATTTGTCTTAATACCTATTGCTTCGAGTATGGGGGTAAAGGTATAACCTTTACGTTTCAATGTTTTTATCAATTTATCCAAATAGCTGTTGTAAAATTTATCCGTACGGCGGTTGTCTGTTCCGAAGTGTATCAGCATCAAATGTCCGTTCAGGCCCTCTTTCTTCTCTACTTCCATGATTTTGTTGTAGATGAACTTGCTGCTCCGGTATTTCTGTCCCATATCGGGGGTGGTATAATCTGCATTGCTCATGGTTCCGGGAGTATAGTTGACGACTTGTATTCCCATATTTTTTGCCCAGGCGGCTATCTCCTTGTTATAATATTCATAGGGCGGAATGTATATCGGGGCGTCTTTATATTCAATACCGGCCTTGCGCATGGTTTCGTAGCTTTTCAGCATGTCCTTTTCAAATTCCTCGCGGGTAACCAATAAGGAATCGCGGTTCTCCCACGGCATATAGAGCAGATGTCCGTAGCTATGGCTGCCTACCAGATGTCCTTCGTCGAGCAGCCGTTTTACTATTTCGGGGTAAAGCTCGTAAAATTCGCCGGTAAAGAAGAAGCTTCCTTTAATACCGTGCCTTTTCAGGGTACTGATAATGGCATCCGCGCCGTCAGCCTTGTCGGCTGCTGTGAATACGAGGCTGATTTGTTTTTTAGACGGGTCGGTACGCACGATACCGCCATTGACGTATACATTTTTGTCTGCCGATGCACCTGCCTGTTTCATGCCTTCTTTCTGCATGGCAGAGAGATAATAGGTGAGGCAGGCGGTTCCGTCCATGGTCGGTTCATTGGTGGAATAGTCGTGGAGTGCATCGTGGTATACCATCAGCTCCGGTTGAAAGCGTTCGTAATCCTGTCCGGGCGTGCCGGGAATGCCGGTCATGTTTACCCCTCGTAGCCCCTCGAATATGCTGCGGTATACGGGGCCGTCCACCAGTCCGCCTGTCGTATTGCCTACGCCTGCATTGAGCAGGGAGGAGTGGGGTTGCGAAGGATAATCGCCGTAAAGCGGCAGTTCCACAATCATGCTCGTTCCCCACGGATTGCAGCCGAACAGCCAGTCGCGGAGGGCGGCTTCCATTTCGGCATAAGTCTCATCGCCGGTTGTCTCGCGGTAGAGACGGCATTGCGTCAACATGGCAGTAGTCAGGTTGTTGGAACACCAGATGTAGGGAATACCGTGCAGGAAAGGACTTTCGACTGCTTTCTCGTATGTGCGCTCAATACCGGTGCGCATGTTGCGGATAAACTCTTTGCTGATGCGCGGGTTGTTTACAGTGGCCAGGTGGTAGTGTCCCATGTTCATGAACGGATACCATTGGTAATGGCGGGCGCTGTCGGCGCCCATCCACGGAGTGACGGGTTCGCGGCGTCCGTATTCGAGGGCTTGCGACAGGTATTCCGGCTTGCCGGTAGCATTGTATAGCTCCATGGCTCCGAGTTCCATATCGTCCGTCCAGTTGTCTTCTTCATAGATGTAGGGTGATTTTACGGAAGCGGTCTGGCATGTTCCCGGCTTCTTTACACCTTCCTGATAGGCGGCATCGGCTTTTTCACCGATTTCAGCGGCAAATTCGGGGTAAAACTCTTTCAGTATTCTGGCTCCCAGTGCAAAACAAGCGGCAAATTTGCCGGCTGTACTTGCTACGCCGGTGGTGGCATTGGTGAATTTTCCGCGCACTTGCGGCTCTCCGCTGCAAAAGTAAACGGGGCGACCCTTGCCCGGTCCGTAGCCATAATCCACCTCATCTTTATTGGGCAGGCGCATGCGGCGTGGTCGCGGTCGTCGGCAATCTGGTTGTACAGTTCGCCCGGAGCGGGATTCATGCGGTTCAGCCAGTCCAGCCCCCATTTTATTTCGTCTACTATATCGGGGATGCCGTTTGCTTCCGGCAGTCCGGCTGCATTGTAGGCATCGCCGAATGCCTCGGGGTTTTCCTGGTAGGCAAACATCATTTGGTATATGGCATTGGCGGAAGTCGTGGTATATTGCAGGTAGTCGGTAGCATCGTGCCAGCCGCCGCGCACATCGATGTGTTGCCCGGTTTTGTGGGGTGGTACACTATGTACCGTCGTGTACGTGGCAACTGTCTTTCAAGGAAGGGTTGTAAGCCGCAACCGTTAGCTGGCGCATGTAGTTCAGCAGGAAGTCGCTGTGCCGTTATAGACCTGTGCGTTGATGGGGAAGCGCGGAGAAACGGCTTTTCCCGCTTTCAGGTAATATGTGCCCGGTTCTTGAAAATTACTGAAATCCAACCGGTAAGTACTGCTCATGCTGCCTGATTGGCCGGTGGCTTTGGGCGAAGTAAAAGTGCGTACCGTTTTTCCGGTAAAAGCATCGACCAGTGCGTATTCTTGTACATCGGTTTTTGTTTCGCTCATGAATACCGCTACTTTAATGGATTGCGGCAGATAGCCCAGTTGGTTGATTCTAATCCATTCGTCCGCCTTACACGGGAGTGCGGCAAATGCAAAAATCAGTGTTAAGAGCCGATAATAACGTTTCATAAAATGCTTTTCATTTAAGGTTGTGGGGGTACTATGTAACAAAAGGTTTTACCTAAATGCAAATAAAGCGGTTTCTATCAATTTTAGGAAGATTTGGTGTAAATTATTAGATGATATTATTTGTCATTTACAATATTTTAGAATGAGACAAAAAGTATGGCATTAGTAGTTTTGGCAATAAACTCTTGCTTGTCATATGTTTATGTGATATTGAATATCTTTTTAGCTTTCGTTTACGCATTTTAATTTCTTAAAAACAATGTTGGTGTGTTATTTGTTCTATCCATTTTAGAATACAAAACTTATAAACTATGGCTTACATTGATTATTATCAAGTCCTTGGAGTAGACAAAACGGCATCTCAGGATGACATCAAGAAGGCGTTCCGTAAGTTGGCGCGCAAATATCATCCCGACCTGAATCCGAATGACGCTACTGCCAAAGACAAGTTTCAGGCTATCAACGAGGCCAATGAGGTGCTTAGTGATCCTGAGAAAAGAAAGAAGTATGATGAATATGGCGAACACTGGAAGCATGCCGATGAATTTGAAGCTCAGAAGCGGGCACGGCAGCAGGCCGGTGCAGGAGGTTTCGGCGGCTTCGGCGGTGCAGGCTTCGGTGGTCAGGGCGGTGCCGGTTTCGGTACAGACGGGAGCGGTACATACTGGTACTCTTCCGACGGGCAGGAGTTTTCCGGAAGCAGTGCAGGCGGCTTCTCTGATTTCTTTGAACAGATGTTCGGACACCGTACACGCGGCGGTGGCGGGGCGAATGCAGGTTTTCGCGGACAGGATTTCCATGCCGATTTGAACTTGTCGCTTCGGGATGCCGCCCGGACTCATAAGCAGATATTGACGGTGAACGGCAAGAATGTCCGCATCACCATTCCCGCCGGTGTGGCGAACGGTCAGGTCAATTAAACCGAAAGGCTATGGCGGCGAGGGCATCAACGGCGGGCCTGCGGGCGACCTGTACATTACTTTCGTGATAGCGGAAGATCCCGTCTTCAAACGCTTGGGCGATGATTTGTATGTAGATGTGGACATCGACCTCTATACGGCGTTGCTGGGTGGCGAGAAGTTGGTGGATACATTGGAAGGTCAGGTGAAACTGAAAGTAAAACCCGAAACGCAGAACGGTACGAAAGTCCGTCTGAAAGGGAAGGGTTTTCCGGTATACAAGAAAGAAGGCCAGTCCGGTGACTTGATTGTGACTTATTCCGTAAAGTTACCGGTGAATCTGACGGAACAGCAGAAAGAAATGTTCCGTAAAATTCAAAGTATGAACTAAAAAGGAGAACGAGTTATGCAGAACGAATTAATTATAGTCAGTGAGTATTGCGACAAGTGTCACATAGAGCCCTCGTTCATTGAGATGTTACAGGAAATCGGTCTGATAGATATCCGGACGGAAGGCGGGGAGCGCTGTTTGCAGTTTGCCCAGTTGCCGGATGTGGAACGTTACAGTCGTATGTATTACGACCTGTCCATCAACATTGAAGGTATTGATGCCATTCATCATTTGCTGGAGCGTATGGAAAGTATGCAGCAGGAGATTTATTCTTTACATAGCAGGTTGAGGCTGTTTGAGGATGTGTCAAGATGATTTAGTATTTTCTTTCAGGCATAGATTATACGGATTTCATTATTTCTGTTTATAAAAAACATGAATCCGTATAGTTTGTGCCTGAAGATTTATTATCATGTAAACACTCGCGTACATTTATCAAGTTGTATGTTATGTTGGATGATTACTGCTAAACAGCAAGTGTATATTCCAGCATATATTTGCATTTGGACGGCATTTTCGGTTGTTCTCAGAATCCTTTGTATGATCTTTACACATAAGGATTTTACTTGTTTTGTCGGAAAAATATCAAATTATAATAGTAGTATGTTTAGTTTGTTCAAAAAATAATATATATTAGCCTGATAAAATATCTTTTACGTGGTATTATAAGCAATATATAATTATGAAAAACAAAAGAATGATTCAGAAAATATGTGTGTACTGCGTTGAAGGCATACTATTTGGCGTTACATGGGTGATATTGGACAAAAATGTTTGGCATGGCAATCATTCTGCTTTAGCATCGTTTTTGTATGGAATTTCTCTTTATATTGGTGCAAGAATAATGATATTTTTTTACTTCAAAATCAAAAAAAACTCTTGATAACTAAAAGCATAGTACAAAAGTTACATCTAAAAAATGAATAGCACAATTTTATGTACCGTATAAAAGCAGAGATTTATTATAATACAAAACTTATAAACTATGGCTTACATTGATTATTATCAAGTCTTTGGAGTAGACAAAACGGCATCTCAGGATGACATTAAGAAGGCGTTCTGTAAGTTGGCGCGCAAATTCATGAGTTGTGCAGTCAGTTGAGTCTGTTCAGATGATATCTGTTGTGGATTAGTTAACTCTTCTGTTTCCTTCCTTTCCGATCGGTAATGAGTTTAGTTCTATTGAAATGCCGATTTTCTATATGAGTATCTTTTTTTCCGAAGAAGAAAGGAGAAAGGCGTGCTTTATCCAAACAGAATGCGATGAAAATGCTACCGTACAGAGTGATGACTGTTGCGGTACAGAGAAAGCATATTCCTGTCGGGTCGAACGAAAAGAAAGGCAGAAAGAGTTTGGACAGTGCGGTAAAGACGGGGGAGAAAAGAAGAATAGGCAATGTGTTCTTTCCGATGAACAGTGAAGCTTGCTTCACAGTATGGGGAAGATGTTTGTAGATGTACAGCGAAAGGCTGATGACCAATCCGGTAATTAATATTCCTCCTAAAGTGCCTCTGTTCAGATTCTCCGGCTGGCTGCACAGAAAAACCAGAGGGATAATGGCAAGAAAAGAAGCGGGGAAACAAGATAGGAACGGACGTTTTCCCAGATGGATAGCAGTGCCTGCCATGAAATAGAAAGCATTGGCAAATGTCAGCAAATGAAAGATGTAAGAGAAGAGTAAAAGAAGACTGCTTGTTACCAGTAGGCGGATAAATGGAGTCGAACTGAGATAAGTATGCACGAAATAATAGGTGGTACCACATAATATGAATGTGTGCAGATACCAGTAGGGCCCAATAGGATCAAGCAATACTTTGCCGAGCAGAACTGAGGCATTGATTTCTTTTATCCCGTCCCAAACGGGAAATAGCATAGACATGCAGGCATAACTGATTTCCATAATGGTGTATGGAATGAATATCCATGCCATCGCTTTCAGAAAAATTTCCGGCTTTTTATGCACGTTAATCAGATAACCCGAAATCAACAGGAAGGCGGGCATATGGAAAGTATATACGATACTTTTGGCATACGGATACTTACTTCCTATATGGCTCAGGTGAAAGATGATCATGAGTATGATAAACAGGCATTTCAGATAGTCCAGTTCATGGATACGGTTCCTCATGATTGTATCAGATAAAAGCATGAGGTACAGAAAAATTGCGCAGATGCGGTATCGAACCGATGAGACGTGGCAATTTACGCGGTTTAAGGTGAAATTTTTGTTCGTAATGCGGATTGATAAACCAGAATTGTTTGTGAAAAATCCGATAGTGGGAAGTGCAGAGAAGTTTTTCGAATAGTTCGATACTTGTCCGGCATTTCCGTATGTCGAGAAGTTCATCGATGCGTGCCTGGCTTTCGCCAAAGTGGTGTAATAAACTGCTGTAGATGCCTGCGGGCAATAAATGAATGAAAGGCAGGCGTGAAACATATTTGTTCCGGCAAATCTGCTGATGCCCTCCAAAAGGCATTTGCCAGGGAGGGAAGCTGATAAAGAGTAGTCCACCGGGAGTGAGGAAGCGTTTGATATGTTCTAAAAGGCGGTATTTTTCGGAGATATGCTCTATAACATCGTGAATCAGTATGATGTCGAATGCTTCTTCCAATTGTATGATTTGAAAAATATCCGAGGCTATGAAAGTGGCGGGCAGTCTTTCTTCCTGGAAGAACTGGCGGGCTTGCCGGATGCGGTTTTCGG
>ENA-OQHP01000504-OQHP01000504.1-human-gut-metagenome-genome-assembly--contig:-NODE-504-length-12582-cov-2.161461_pt1 | contig 12582 bp, 21 predicted proteins | sample MGYA00242563_ERZ504717 | MGnify/ENA primary metagenome ERZ504717 (study PRJEB26092, sample SAMD00036212) | human gut metagenome | host: Homo sapiens | study: EMG produced TPA metagenomics assembly of...
AGCAGAAGCCGGGCCGCCGGAAGGATGAGCGCAGAGGCGTTCATCTCGGCGAATCTCGGTCGGCCGAGATGTCGCAGGGGACGATCTCGGAATACACGTTGAGGTCGCGGACGCGACGGGCAATGAGCTGACCGTACTGCGCAACCAAGTCGAGTACGAGGACCTTTGCGGAAGCCTTTTGATCCATGGTTCCCCCTCTTGTTGGCGGGGAGCCGGTGCCCACCCGCGTGAATGAACGAAAATAACCTCCATAGTGTACACGTTATATGGGGTTTCTCGCCTCTCGCAGCCATCAGCGCACGGCAAACGCACGACCTGGCCCCTATTGACGACAATTGAAGTATTACCAAACGTTACAGATGATGTAATACGTTTGAACATTGGACGCCCTGTGCCACAATACTGCCGAACGACCCCGCCTCTGTGGCGGCAAATACGATAGGAATACCAGCATGAAGCGCATCCTTCTCATCGCCACGGGCGGCACCATCGCATCGACCGAGGACGGCAACGGCCTCTCCCCCGCCCTGACCGGTGAGGAGCTCGCCCAGAGCGTCCCCGAGATCTCGGCCTCTGCGAGCTCGACGTCGTGCAGCCCATGAACATCGACAGCACCAACATGCGCCCGAGTGACTGGATGCGTATCCGCGACGTCATCGTCGAGGGTTATGCCGACCACGACGGCTTCGTGATTCTGCACGGCACCGACACCATGAGCTACACCGCGGCAGCGCTTTCCTATCTGATTCAGGACAGTCCCAAGCCCATCGTACTCACCGGCTCGCAAAAGCCCATGGGCAACCCTTTTACTGACGCCAAACTCAATCTGTACCAGAGCCTGCTCTATGCGCTCGATGAGCATTCGCACGACGTCTCTATCGTGTTTGGCGGCGTCGCCATTGCCGGTACGCGCGCCCGCAAGCAGCGCACCATGAGCTTTAACGCGTTCATTAGCGTCAACTATCCGCCCATTGCCTACATCCGCAACGACCGCATCGTGCGCAACGGGCTTCACGGCACGCATCAGGCGAAAACCCGGTGCGTTTCTACGATAGCATCGACCGCGCGTGTTTGTCCTTAAGCTGACGCCCGGCGTAAACCCGGGTATCCTTGACGCCCTTGCCGATAGCTACGACGCCGTGATTCTGGAGACCTTTGGCATTGGCGGTATCCCCGAGTTTGGCGAGTCCGGCGAGTCATTCCAAGAGGCAATTTTCCGCTGGGTCAATTCGGGTCGCACCGTCGTTATGACCACACAGGTCCCCGAGGAGGGCCTCGATTTGGGTGTTTATGAGGTCGGCCGTGCCTACGCCGACCATCCGGCATTCTACGCGGCGACGATATGACAACCGAGACGCTCGTGGCCAAAACCATGTGGGCACTCGGCCAGTCACGTGATGCGGCAGAGATTCAACGCCTGTTCTACAGCCAAGTCAACCACGACCGTATCCCGATGGCGTAGCTAAAACAAAATCCGCCTCTTTGGGCCTTGTAGGGCACGTGGTACCCCTCGGAACGTGCAAAAAGCGGAGTTTTCAGCATCCGCCCCTTCCGGGAACGTTAAAACCGCTGGCTGTAAATTGCCTTTCGACTCGAAAGACTCGTTCCGCGCGCTTGTTATTCCTCATATTATTGAATTTTGTGGATAGTCCAAAACATTACGCGTCGTATTTGTGGCCCCGGCTGCCGTCAAATTATTGAGGGATGCTGAATACTCGCGTTGCACGCCGCCGTCGGGGGGACCCGTTCAACAAGCGGCAAATCTAGCAAAAAAGGCTACTCGATACCCTCAAGAAGCTCTGACACCGTCATACCGAGTGCGGGTGCGATCTTAAATAGAACCTTGAGCGTGAAATTTGCCGTCCCATCTTCGATTCGGTCGAGGTAGGTCGGCTGATTCCTGTCGCCACACAAAAATCAACCTTGGAGATACCAAGTCCCTGCGTGTCTCTTCGACCCGCCTGCCAAGAATCTGTTTCGCACGTTCGTCCATGCAGCCGAGTTTGAAATGGAGCCGAACATAAACGTAAACTATAGTTTACGTTTTGCCGAATACACAGGAGTTTTCTATGTTGGGTTCTTCGGTCCGCATGTACCGAGCCACGCTTCGCACAAACAGCGCGCCGCCCAAGCTCGTCGTCGTTGAAGCAGAATGCCTTTCGCCCGATGAGCGCACAGCATTTGCATTGCTATCAAGTCGCGTCGCCGCCGTTCTGGTCCCTTGCCCGGCGCAAGGTGAACTTGCCATCCAATGCCAAGCGCACAGCTGCTCGCTCAATCAGGCTGCCGTAATCGCAACCAGCCAACACGGTCTGCCCCTTCTCCTGGAAGCCGGTATCGCACTTGCCCTTCGCGGCGCCGGATACGAAAACGAGGCCGCCGCCGATATGGTCTTTAAACCACGATCGAGCGGCGGCCTCGCAGCAGCCATTGAATATGCGTGCAGGCTCGTTGCCTAAAAGGACAAGCTAGAAACCAAAGCCAAAGCCCGTTCCGGTAATCGCCGAGTACATAAAGTAAACGTTGATCACGTTGAGGAACACACCCGTGATGCAACCGTTGCGCAGGTAGCGTTCGCACACGATGCGCGCCATGGCGGCGGAGTCATCATTGTTTTAGCCTGGCGTCCCGCCGTAAGTAAGTCGCTACGCTCAGCAGCAGGTTGAGCACCGGCAGCGCCAGCAACTCGTAGCTCTTGCCCCAGCGCGTCACCTCGCCGGCGGCGTTAAACTTCGTTGCCACCTCGGGACCAATGTTGGGGATAACACACGCTGCGACCACCAGCGGAATCACCGCAAGTACGAGCAGTGCAATACCCATGTAGCCAGCTTTTTTACCATATTTAAACATATGCGTCGTCCTTACACGTTAAAGCGGAAGTGCACGACGTCGCCATCGGCCATGACATAGTCCTTGCCTCAATACGCAGCTTGCCGGCAGCCTTGGCGCCCTGCTCGCCACCGAGCTCGATGTAGTCGTCATAGCCAATGACCTCGGCCTTAATAAAGCCGCGCTCAAAATCGGTGTGGATGACGCCGGCGGCCTGCGGGGCGGTCGCGCCCTGACGAACCGTCCAGGCCTTGACCTCCATCTCGCCGGCCGTAAAGAACGACTGCAGACCGAGCAGCTTATAGGCCGCCTGCGCGAGCACGTCCAGACCGGGCTGCTCCAGGCCCAGGCTCTCCAGGTAGTCGGCAGCGTCCCTCGGGATCGAGCTCGGAAAGCTCGGCCTCGATCTTGGCGCCAGATAGGCAGCGGCTTGACGCCATCGATGGGCGCCAGGTCGTCGTTGAGCATATCCTCGTCCACGTTGGCCACATACAGGATGGGCTTCATGGTGAGCAGGAACAGGCCCTTGGCAGCGGCACGCTCCTCGTCGGTCATCTCCATGGATGCGGCGCGCTTGCCCTCGTTGAGCCAGTCAAGCAGGCGCTTGGCGACCTCAAACTTGGGCATGAGCTCCTTGTCGCGCTTGGCCTCCTTCTCGAGCTTGGGCAGCTGCTTCTCGAGCGTGCCCATGTCGGCCAGGATGAGCTCGGTCATGATGGTGTCGGCATCGCCGGCGGGATCGACGAACTCGCCCGTGCGGCCCACCTCACGCATGACGTTGGGGTCCTTAAAGTAGCGCACGACCTCGCAGATAGCGTCGGTCTCGCGGATGTTTGCCAAGAACTGGTTGCCCAGACCCTCGCCCTCGTTGGCACCCTTCACCAGGCCAGCGATGTCGACAAACTCGACCGTAGCCGGCACAATGCGGCCCGGGTTGACGATGTCGGCAAGCTTTGCAGGCGGCTATCGGGCACGTCGACGATACCCACGTTGGGTCGATCGTGGCAAACGGGTAGTTGGCGGCAAGGCCGGTCTTTTGGTAAGCGCGGTGAACAGCGTCGACTTGCCCACGTTGGGCAGGCCCACGATACCGATGGAAAGGGACACGACAGCTCCTTTTGATACAGGTACTTCAAACTGTATAAGTATAGCGCCGCCGCAGCATCCGGGCGAATCCGGACACCGCGGCGGCGCAAATGAAGCAGAGATGCGTGAGGGTTCTAGACAGTAGTCCTTACTTAAGCTCGGGCCAGAAATCCTTGTTGGCCTCGATGAGCTCGTCCAGGATCTGCTTGGCAACGCTCGCCGAAGGAATGGTCTTGGAGAGCGTGAGTGCCTGCCAGAGCTTCTGGTAGCTGCCCTCGACCCAAGCCTGGACAACGAGCTTCTCGACGGAAACCTGCTGCTCCATCAGGCCCTTCTGGAACTGCGGGATCGGGCCCTGGCAGATCTTCTCAAAGCCGTTGGAGCCAACGATGCAAGGCACCTCGACCATGGCCGTCGGGTCGAAGTTGGGCACAGCGCCATCGTTGGGGACAATCAGCAGGAAGCGCTCGAGCGTGTTCTCGGCCAGCGCGCAGGCAAGGTCGACGATGTAGTTGGCGTGTACGTCGGGCTCAAAGCCGCCGTCCTTGGCAGTACCTTGGCGATGATGTCGCGGCAAGCGCCAAAGACCTTCTTCTCGCGGCCGTCCATAACCTCATTGGCGCGAGTGTAGTTGGGGTCAGACGTCTCGACAACATAGTCCGGGTACAGGTAGTACTTGAGGTAGGTGTTGGGAATCGTCTCGGGATCGACAGCATAGACATCCTTGGCCTTGCCGAAGGTGTGAATCCAGCTCTCCTCGACATGCTGCTCCTTACCGGCCTCGTGCTCGATGCCGTCCAGGTAGCCGTTCTTAGCCATGTGCTCCTTAATCTGCGGCATGAGGTCGTTGCCCTCCTTGTCGTAGATTTTGCTCCACCAACCAAAGTGGTTGAGGCCGTAGTAGCTGTACTGCAGCTCGCGACGATCCTTGATGCCGCACATACGGCTCATCTTATCCATGAGGTCGATCGGCATGTCGCAGATGTTGATGATGCGGCTGTTGGGGCGCAGCACGCGGCAGGCCTCGGCGACGATGGCCGCGGGGTTGGAGTAATTGAGCATCCAGGCGTTGGGGCTGTACTTCTCCATGTAGTCGAGGATCTCGATGACACCGCCGATGGAGCGCATGCCGTAGGCGATACCGCCGGCACCGCAGGTCTCCTGGCCAACGCAGCCGTACTTGAGGGGGATCTTCTCGTCGAGCTCGCGCATAGCGTAGAGACCCACGCGGATGTGAGCAAGGACGAAGTCAGTACCGGTAAAAGCGGTTTCGGGGTCGGTGGTGTAGTTGAACTCAACCTCGGGAGCGTTCTCGTGGAAGTAGATCTCGCACGCTTGGCAACGATCTCCTGGCGCTCGGCGTTGTTGTCATAGAAGGTCACCTTGTTGACCGGGAAGCGGTCGCGCTCCTCGAGCAGCATCAGGGCAATGCCCGGGGTAAAGGTGGAGCCACCGCCGGCAATGGTCACGGCATAGTTCTTCTTGGACATGATGTCTCCTCATTCTGGCCGCTTGCTCAATCCATCCCCGTACGCGGCCTGCACGGTTTGGAATTGTTACCTAGAAGTGGAGTTTTTATCTCTAGAATCGGCCTTGCGGTGCATACCGGCTCTGCAAGGCCGATTGTTTCGATGGACGATGGTTTACAGAAGACTCTCGAACTACTCGCGAACCTGCGGGACGGTAAGGCCGATGATGACCTGGATTGACTGGCCTTGGACCACCAAGCCATGCGTACCGATTGCTTGAAGGAAGCCTCGGGTGCAACGGCGCCCTTGTCCTTGACGTTAACGCGCAGACGGGTGGCGCAGTTAGTTACATCGATGACGTTGTCCGTGCCACCGAGTAGATCGAGGATGTTCTCGGCAAGCACCAAGCGCTCGTCATCCTTACTCTGGGCGACCGATTTGCTAGCAGCAGCACCGCTCTGCTTTTGCTTGTAGTCGGCCTTGGACTTGAGCTCGACCTCAACATCGTCATCCTCGCGACCGGGGGTCTTAAGTCGAACTTGATGATCAAGAAACGGAAGACCACGACCCAAAGAGCGGTAAAGCACAGACCGACAAGGATGGAGATGGCGTACTGCAGACCGTGTGCGGCCCAAAGGGCAGCCAGTCCCACGAGAGCATCGAGATGATTCCGCCGTCGAAGATGCCCACGACGCCAAGGAGGTTTTGAGCCATGCAGCCAAGCGCTCCGAGCACGCAGTGGACGACGAACAGGCCGGGCGCAATGAACAGGAAGGTGAAGTCAAGCGGCTCGGTAATACCGCAAAGCATAGCGGTAAGGGTGACCGGGATTAGCAGAGCCTTGACGCGCTGCTTGCGCTCGGGTTTGGCGGTCATATAAAACGCAATGGCGACGCCGAGCGAGCCGAAGACCTTAGTCCAACCAGGGCAGGTATAGGCAGCCCAGGGTGCGGCATCCTTAAGAGCAATGCTCGGATCGGCAGCCAGTTGGGGCAGGATGTTGGCCCAAGCAGCAAAGATGCCACCGTTGACCGCCGCGTTGTCGTAATAGAACGGCGTATAGATAAAGTGGTGCAGGCCTGTAGGGATCAGCACGCGCTCGAAGAAAGCAAAGACGCCCACGCCGAACGTACCGGCGGAAAGGATGAATCCCTGGAAGGCGGAGATAGCAGCCTGGACATGCGGCCACACCAGGCAGGCGATAAGAGCGACCGGAACCATAACGAAGAAACCGATCATATAGATGAACACGGAGCCCGAGAACACGCCCAACCACTCAGGAAGTTCGGTGTCGAAGTACTTGTTGTGAAGCATCGTGGCGATACCTGAAATGATAAGCGCGCCCATGATGCCCATATCAAGCGTTTTGATGCTTGCGATAGTGGCAAGACCAGTACCGCTGCCCGCCTCGACAGAGTAGTCGACCCCAAAGACAGGGCCCCACTGCCCCAAGATTGTGCTTACAAAGTAGTTGAAGGTAAGGTAGATGGCCAAAGCCTCCATGCAGCAGCGAGCGTTCTGCTTGTTCGCGAGCGAGATTGGCAACGCTACGCAAAACAGCAACGGCATCTGGTTAAAGAGCGTCCAACCACCCTGGAGCAGCACATTCCAGCAATCAAACCAAAGATGGCCCGCAGTGGCCATCTCGCCAAAGATCGCCTCGGTGGTAAACAACGTACCCAGGCCGACGACGATTCCGGAAAATGCGAAAAGAATTGCAGGCGTGTACATTGCACCGCCGAAACGTTGTATCTTTTGCATCATGACGGGGAATCCCCCTCTCTTCATTCGGAGCGCTGCGGTTTTGGCTTCACTCGAGACCGCAGACGCGCCGTTTGCGTGTACCTCGTGCAATAGGACGGGTGGGCCCGTGTCCCTGACTTCTTGCAACTCTTTTTATCATATCACTTATCTAGACAAGTTAGCATTAATACTACGGTCGGTAAACGGTTGATTATTAGCCGTAAACGGTATATGTCCAGTATTTCGCCTGCTAAAGCTGATATAGCTGATGGCCACAATTCATAATTCTTTTCTACTTGTCTAGATATGTTTGTCTATATCTGCATACACGCCTATACTTCATTACAACATTCACCGCCACGTTAAGGAGTCACCATGAAAAGCGCGGTCTTCTATGGAAAGCACGACCTCAGAGTCGAGGAATCGGCAAAGCCGGCCGTGGGCAGGCGCGACGTTCTGATCAACGTCAAAGCTTGCGGCGTCTGCGGTACCGACGTCATATCTATGAAGGCGACAAGGGCGCAGCGGACGTTACCCCGCCCACGATCCTTGGTCATGAGTTTGCGGGCGTTGTCGAGGCCGTGGGCAGCGATGTCGCTGGCTTTAAACCGGGCGATCGCGTGTGCATCGACCCAAACCATCCCTGCGGCTGCTGCGAACCCTGCCGCGACGGAATCAACCACTACTGCGAGCATATGACCGGTTACGGGACCACCGTTAACGGCGGCTTTGCCGAGTACTGCTCCGTCGATATGCAGCAAGTCTACAAGTTGGGCGATCACACCAGCTTTGAGCAGGGTGCTATGACCGAGCCCGTCGCCTGCTGCCTGCACGGCATCGATATGTGCAACATCAACCCGGCAGCACAGTTGTCGTTATCGGCGGTGGCATGATCGGTCTGCTCATGATGCAGCTTGCCAAAAACGCCGGCGCCACCAAGGTCGTCTTGCTCGAGCCCGTCGAGGGCAAGCGCGAGGTTGCGCTCAAACTCGGCGCCGATCTGGCAATTGATTCCATCCACGAGGACGTCCCGGCCCGCCTGGAGCAGGAGGCGTCGGCAACGTCGATGTCGTTATCGAGTGTGTTGGCAAGCCCGTCACCATCGAGCAGGCCATCCAGATCGCCGGTCACAAGGCTACGGTCATGATGTTCGGCCTCACCAAGCCCGATGAGACAATCACCGTCAAGCCCTTCGAGGTCTTCCAGAAGGAGCTTGTGCTCACCTCGTCCTACATCAACCCTTATACGCAGCGTCGCGCGCTCGAGCTCATCGACTCTGGCAGGCTCGACGTATCCTCGATGGTCGCCAAGGTGGCTTCCCTCGACGAACTCGGCGCCATCCTGTCAGACCCAGCTCTGCGTGCCATGGGTAAATATATAATCGACCCCAGCAAGTAAATCGATTGACACCTGCGCGGACGGCCCTCATCCGTCGTTCACGCACCCAGCTCTAGGAGACCGTCATGGCGCGAGCCATCTTCCAAACTATTTATGACAACGTGAAGCAGTCGATTGACGACGGCACATACGCCTATCAGAGCTATCTGCCTTCGGAGACTGAGCTCACGCAGCTGTTTGACTGTTCGCGCATGACGGTCCGTCGCGCCATCTCGATGCTTGCGGCAGATGGTTACGTGCTCCCCCAGCAAGGCAAAGGCATGCGCGTCATTCGCAACATCAGTGACGAGAAGAGTCGTGGTGGCGGCGGACTCGAGACCTTTAAGGAAATCGCGGTCAACCGAGGCTTTGAGCTCAAGACTGTCACCACCGTCTTTGAGCTCCTCATCTGCAGCAAGGCGCTCTCCAAGATTACCGGGTTTCCCGAAGGCTGTGAGCTCACACGCGCCAAACGCATCCGTTATGCAGACGGACAAGCCGTGTGCTCCGACGACTCCTATTACCTAAGCTCACAGGTACCGGGGCTGACACCCGAGATTGTCAACGACTCGATCTATCGTTACCTCGAAGAAGACCTTGGCATTAAGATTGCCACGGGCAAACGCGATGTAACGATCGAGCATCCCACGCCCGAGGATACGCGCGTGCTCGATCTCGACGACTTTAACGCACTCGCCGTTATACGCGGACAGACCTACAACGCCGACGGTATCCTTATGGAATACACCGAGACCAAACAGGTTCCCGGGTTCTTTTTTGCTCCATGAAACCGTGACGCGCAACGGTACCGGTCGAACCGGCCACCAAAGCAGCATGAACTAACCATTATTAGTTGCGGTGAATAGTTCCTAGAATGGCCAGCTTAAGGGCAAAACAGGAACTATTCCACCGCAACTTTTTTGGCCGGCGGGGCAGTACCTGTCCCACCGGCCATCATTTACGCTCTTTTAGCTAGTCCGCGAGCTTCTCCACCTGGTCGAGCATCTTGTCGAGCTTGGCCTTTGCCTCGGCCTTGACCTTCTCGGCCTCCTCGTGGGCCTTGGCCTTCTGAGCGGCCTTTTCCTCGGCCTCGGGATCGACGACGACCAGGTTGGATGCATCATGCTCAACCAACTTAAGCGCATGCTCGGGACACACCTTGACGCAGGCCCCGCAACCTAGGCAATACGTGGACTCCAGTGCAAAGCGACCGCTTCCCACCAAATCGCAGGCAAACGTGGGGCACACGTTGACACACTCGCCACACGACGTGCACTTGTCAAAATCGCACTCCGGCGTGCTCACCTGCATGTTCTGGGCAAGCTCGGGATGGTTTTGCAGCGTCGAGAGTACCAGCTGGCGCCCGTGCGTAAGCGTACGGCGACGCTTGCTCGTCGTGGTGCCGCACATGGTGTTGAGCGTGCGCTCCAGCTGCGTAATCTGGTGACGGTGGGCCTTCAACTTCTGCGTCACCGAGGCCAGCGCCGCCGTCGCCGGATTGAGCTTGGTCACCGTCAGGCCCGTTGTACGGGCGATCTTTTCCATGTACTCTTTGCGCTCGTACTCGCGAAGCTTATGGCACTTGAGGCTCTTGGGGTCGACCTCCAGGCCCATGCCCGTACCGGCCCACTCCTCGGCAGTGGCGATGGCCTCGCCAGAATATCCTCGCCACCGGTGTTGCGGCATTTATCGCACACGCCCAACGGCAGGTACACGCTCACGTTGGGATAGTCGGCCAGCACCGAGAACCAGGTCTCGGCCGTAATATCGCCCACACAGGCGACGACGACCTCGTTTTCGCGCGGCATGCGCTTAAGGGCGCGCGTGCAGGTGACGTAGGCGGTCTCGTGGCTCGTAGCAGCAGAGACGATATCGTCATACAGATTTTTGGGCGCCAGGCGCGGCGAGATGATCGCCTCGGTCGGACAAGCGGCGGCGCACAGGCCGCACTTGCGACAGGAGTCGAGGATCTCGATGGCGTCTTCCTCGATCTCGATAGCGTTGACCGGGCACACGTCCATACACGCGGTGCAACCGCTCTTCTCGTTTTTGCAGGTCAAGCACGGAATGGTGTTGCCGCGCGGACGCTCCTTGTAGTCGGCAGGATTCCACTGCGGCGCCGACGGATCGAGTGCATCGGTCACACCGCCAAGCGGGTTTTTAAGAAGTCGAAACCCTTGCTGATCTCGATAATGTCATCAAACAGATCGTGTTCCTGCGCCATGCGCGGCCCCTCCCTGAGCAGTGCAAACAAGCAAGTGATAATGATACGCTATCGGCCCACGCCTCGGGCAAATTACACGCGGCGCATCTTTGCGGCAATAGCCTATGCCTATCGCCGCCTCGATTGCACAAGGTCAATCAAGCGCCAAACTATGCCTCGCATATGAGCTGCACGAGCTTTTGTTTGGTCACCTTGGCCTGCTCGTTGGCCATATTACGCTCGTTTCTAAAGACCGCATTTGCAACACCCTGCAGGTCGGCATCGGAAATCTCGCCAAGGCCCAGCTCCTCGAGCGTCGTCGGCAGACCGACGCGCTGGCAAAACTCGAGCACCTGATCAAGCTCGGGCGCACGCTCCAGGCGCAGCTGCACCACCAGGCCAAATGCCACGGTCTCGCCATGCATGGCCTTGCACTCGGCAGAATCGTCAGACCGTTGGCGATGGCATGCGCCAACGCCAAGCCACCGCTCTCAAAGCCGACGCCCGAGAGCAGAATATTGCACTCGATCAGGCGCTCAACTGCCGGCGATGTACGGCCCTTTTTGAGGTCGCGCTTGGCAGCGACGCCGCACTCCATGAGCGTGTCGTAGCAGGCGCGAGCCGCGACCAGAGCCAAGTGCCCCGGCGCGCACCGTGCTCGTTGGCATCGTGCGCCGCGGCGCACGAACGCGCCTCGAAGTACGTTGCCAGTGCGTCGCCCATGCCAGCGACCGTCATACGCAGTGGGGCTGCCGCGACCACGTTGGTATCGACCACGACCAGGTCTGGATTCTTCTCGAGCATCAGGTAGTGGTCGAACGACCCATCCTCGTGATACAGCACCGAAATCGCGCTGCACGGACCATCCATCGAAGCCGCCGTGGGGCATACGCACAACGGCAGCTCGGCATAAAACGCAACGGCCTTGGCAATATCGAGTATCTTGCCGCCGCCAATACCCACCACCATGTCGCAATACTCGGCCTGGGCTTCCTTAGCCATTTCGACAACGGCGTCTTCCGTACACGGACCGTCATAAATCTTAAAGAACGGCTCACTTAGATCTTCGTCCAGAAATCCATCGACAATCTGCTTGCACAGCCGATCCTCGGTGCCCTGGTCAAACAAGACATAAGCAGCGCAGCCCAACCATGACAAATACCTGCCCTGACGCGAAAGTTCGCCCGGCCCCTGAACATACCGGCCGGGACCGCCATAAACCATGGGAAGCGCCATACGAGAATCCGCCCTTCATCAAACAACGATTGGTGCAAAGTAACTTGCCCCCTGCACCAACTTGTGCATTGGAGACAGGCCACTTTGCACCATAGTAAAAAGTGGCAAAGTCATCTGCTGGCTTTGCCCCTTCCTTAGCTTGATTTACTCATCCATGAGATAGTAGTGGCCCAGCGCGTCGGCACCCAGGATGGCGTTTGCGACCATCTCGGGCGTCACCTCAAACGGCATGTTGCACATGGTGTCATCGGGTGCGCAGGCGGCCTCGGCAACAATCATGGCCTGCTCGCGCGTAAGCTCGGCAACGCCAAGTTCCTTCATCGTGACCGGCAGGCCCAGCTCAATGCAGAAGCCCAAGACTTCCTCGAGTTTCTCAGTCGGAGCATCCTCGAGTACCAGCTGGACGATGGTGCCGAAGGCGACCTTCTCGCCGTGATACATGCCGTGGCACTCGGGCAGCATCGTCAGGCCATTGTGGATGGCATGAGCAGCAGCAAGGCCCGAGCTCTCAAAGCCAATGCCCGAAAGCAGCGTATTGGCCTCAATGATGTGCTCAACGGCAGGCGTGAGCGCACCCTTCTCCAGCGCGACCTTGGCCTTGACGCCATCGGCCATAAGCGTCTCGTAGCAGAGCTTGGC
>ENA-OQHP01000505-OQHP01000505.1-human-gut-metagenome-genome-assembly--contig:-NODE-505-length-12575-cov-1.674968_pt1 | contig 12575 bp, 22 predicted proteins | sample MGYA00242563_ERZ504717 | MGnify/ENA primary metagenome ERZ504717 (study PRJEB26092, sample SAMD00036212) | human gut metagenome | host: Homo sapiens | study: EMG produced TPA metagenomics assembly of...
AAAAGCCGTACAAGGGCGGCAAAAACAGACCAAACAAGCAGAAATACAACCGCAACAAGGATTACAAGAACAAAAACTATAACAAAGAGTATAATAAAGATTACAACAGGGACAAAGACAATGGAAGCACTGATACACAGTAATGAGCGACTGGACGATTTGTGCCGCAAGGGCTATAGGCTCATACAGGATCCAAAGCTGTTCTGCTTCGGCATAGATGCCGTGCTTTTATCTGACTATGCAAAGGTAAAGCGCGGCGAGAGAGCTGTGGATTTGTGCACCGGAAACGGTGTGATTCCGATACTTCTTGAGGCAAAGAATAACGGAGAGCATTACAGCGGGCTTGAGCTTCAGCTCAGTGTGCAGACCTGGCGAGAAGAAGTGTGAAATATAACCATCTTGAGGACAAAGTGACCATAGAAGAGGGAGATGTGTGCAATGCATCGGAGATTTTCGGGCGCGAGTCCGTGGAGGTGGTGACGGTAAATCCGCCGTATATGATAGGCCAGCACGGTATCAAAAATGCAGACGATGCCATGACAATAGCACGCCACGAGTCAGGTGCACACTTGACGATATAGTCAGGGAGAGCGCAAAAATGCTCAAATTCAATGGGCGTTTTTACATGGTTCACAGACCATTCAGGCTGGCAGAGATTTTTAGCACTATGATGAAATATCATATCGAGCCAAAGCGCATGCGCCTTGTACATCCATACGCGGACAGGGAGCCGAACATGGTGCTCATAGAGGGGTTAAAGGGCGGCAAAGCCGTATCACCATAGAAAAACCTCTGGTTGTATACAAGGAACCGAATGTATACACGGATGAGATATATGAGATATACGGCGATAAGCCCGGAATAACGGAAAATAACAGGAGAATCATATGACAGGAACACTGTATCTGTGCGCAACTCCGATAGGAAATCTGGAGGACATCACATTCCGTGTGCTGCGCACACTTAAGGAGGTAGACCTCATCGCAGCGGAGGATACGAGAAACTCCATAAAGCTGCTCAATCATTTTGAGATAAAGACACCCATGACGAGCTATCATGAGTTTAACAAGATAGATAAAGCCTACCAGCTTGTGGCAAAGCTTAAGGAGGCAAAAATATTGCCCTCATCACTGATGCAGGAACACCCGGCATTTCTGACCCGGGTGAGGACATCGTGCGCATCTGCTACGAGGAGGGCGTGCCTGTTACCTCGCTTCCCGGGGCAGCAGCATGCATTACAGCACTTACCATGTCGGGCAGGCCGACCAGGAGGTTTGCGTTTGAGGCATTTTTGCCGAGGGATAAAAAGGAACGCGCGCGCGTCATTGAGGAGCTTAAAAACGAGACCCGGACAATCATCATCTACGAGGCGCCTCATCATCTTATAAAGACGGTCACAGAGCTTTACAATGCGCTCGGAGACAGAGAACTCACCGTGTGCAGGGAGCTTACGAAAAAGCACGAGGAAAAGGTGCAGACTACATTTTCGGAGCTTTTGGAGCGTTCAAGGACACAGGAGCCAAGAGGTGAATATGTGCTTGTAATCTGTGGCAGAAACGTGGCTGAAATAGCAAAGGAGCAGCAGGAAAGCTGGGAACCATGCCTCTTGAAGCGCATATGCACACTATGAGTCACAGGGCATCGACCGGAAGGAAGCCATGAAGCTCGTGGCAAAGGACAGAGGTGTCAGCAAGAGGGATATATACAAACAGCTTCTGTAAGCTGACAATAATACATTCTGCAGCAGATAGTTAGGATTGGATATGAACGATATAAAACATGACATTAAAAAAAGACATAAGAACCTGACAGAGTCAGATACATCGCAGTTGGCTTTTTGATAATATTATCAGGGGCTATAATGCTGAGCCTTCCGTTTTCTTCAAGAGACGGACAATGGACTAATTTTCTGGACTCACTTTTTACGGCAACAAGCGCAACCTGTGTGACAGGTCTTGTTGTGTTTGACACCTTCAGACACTGGAGTATCATAGGGCAGCTTGTGATTCTCGTGCTGATTCAGATAGGAGGCATGGGCTTCATCTCAATCGGTGTGGCATTTTCCATGCTTCTGCACAAAAAATCGGACTTAGACAGAGGGATCTGATGCAGGAGAGCGTCAATGCACTCGAGATTGGTGGAATAGTAAGGCTTTTCAGCGTGATAATAAGGGGAACCTTCCTTATCGAAGGCATAGGAGCGGTGCTTTTAGCAATCCGATTCATACCGGATTTTGGCATAATAAGAGGCATATATTTCTCGGTGTTCCACTCGATATCTGCATTTTGCAATGCGGGCTTTGACCTGATGGGCATAAACGAGGAGTACTCATCGTTTACAAAATATGTCGCAGATCCGTTAGTCAATATAACAATTATGCTGCTTATCATCATAGGTGGTATCGGTTTTACCATATGGAATGAGGTCAGAATCAAAAAGCTTAAGTTTAGCAGATACTCGCTCCACGCCAAGATAGTAATATCAACCACACTGATACTTGTCTTCGGCGGCGGACTGTTTATGTATATTTTTGAAAAAAACAATACCATAGCAGGCATGGATACACCGGGTGCCATATTTGCATCGTTATTCGGCTCGGTTACGGCGAGAACGGCAGGCTTCAATACAGTAGACACAGCAGCACTGACACAGGAGAGCAAGCTTTTGACTATAGTGCTCATGTTCATAGGAGGAAGCCCGGGCTCGACAGCCGGCGGAATCAAAACCACAACCATGGCGGTCATGATAATCTATATTGTTTCTTATATGAGAGGAAGCAACGGCTGCAATGTGTTTGGCAGGAAAATAAGCAGTGAGGTAATCAAAAAGGCCGGAATGGTGCTTATCATCAATCTGGTGCTTGGACTTACAGCGGTGATAGCTATACTTGCCACATCCAATATGAAGATGGACGATGTACTGTTTGAGGTATACTCTGCAATCAGTACGGTCGGCATGACAACAGGCATCACAAGAGATTTAAATACAGTAGGACGCATAATTATCATAATTATGATGTATTGTGGAAGAATCGGAAGCATGACCTTTGTGCTTTCGTTTGTGCATAGACCGGATAAAGCCAATATAGAGCTTCCGGAGGAAAAAGTTATCATTGGATAAGGATAAGGAGAAACGAAATGAAATCAATTTTAATTATTGGAATGGGTAAATTCGGACACCATCTGTGTGCGGATTTGATAAAAAACGGAAATGACATTATGGTGATGGACAAGGACGAGGCCAAGGTCAGGGATTTAATCTATGACGTGACCAAGGTGCAGATAGGTGACTGTACCGACCCACAGGTAGTAAAAGCACTCGGAATCAACAATTTCGATTTGATTTTTGTATGCATCGGCACCAATTTCCAGAGCTCGCTTGAGATAACAAGTCTCGTGAAGGAGATGGGCGGAAAATACGTCATCAGCAAGGCAAACAGGGATGTGCATGCCAAGTTCCTGCTTCGAAACGGTGCGGATGAGGTTATCTATCCTGACCGCGACATGGCAGAGAGAGTGGCAAAGAAATACAGCGCTAACCATGTGCTTGATTATGTGGCGTTAAACGATGATTACTCAATCTACGAGATAAATCCACCTGAAGGCTGGGTAGGAAAGAGCATCAAGGAAATAATGTGCGCCAGAAATACAATGTAAATATCGTTACAGTAAAGGAAGCCGGAAAGAATCGCGTACTTCCGCTGCCGGACTACGTGTTCAAGGCAGACGATGCAGTGATGGTGCTTGGACTGAATGCAGATGTGGACAAGCTGGTGCGAAAGCTATAAAAGTGTGGCTCAAAAAATAATAGGCAGCAATTTAAAGAAGAAAAGAAGAAGGATGGATACATATGGGTAACAATGACAGCAGTGTAGAAACATTTTTGCAGTGGATAAAGGCTTCGGACAATATTGTATTTTTCGGCGGAGCAGGTGTATCAACCGAGAGTGGCATACCTGATTTCAGAAGTGTGGACGGACTTTATAATCAGAAGTATGATTATCCGCCCGAGACCATCCTGAGCCATACATTTTACAGGAAGCATCCGCAGGAGTTTTACCGATTCTACCGTGACAAGATGCTCTGCCTTGATGCAGAGCCGAACATCACGCATACAAGCTGGCAGAGCTTGAAAAAGCCGGAAAGCTTAAGGGTGTTGTGACGCAGAACATAGATGGACTGCATCAGAAGGCCGGCAGCAAAAATGTAATGGAGCTGCATGGCAGTGTGCTGAGAAACTACTGTGAGAGGTGCTTGCAGTTTGTAAGCGCAGAGGAAATCCTCCACTCAACAGACGTGCCAAAATGCCCAAAGTGCGGCGGCCCGGTAAAGCCGGATGTCGTATTGTACGAGGAGGGCTTAAATCAGAAAACGCTTGAGGATGCAATCTACTACATCAGTCACGCCGATGTGCTCATAGTGGGCGGTACATCACTTGCGGTATATCCGGCGGCAGGCCTCATAGACTATTACAATGGAAATAAGCTCGTGCTTATCAACAAGTCCACCACACCGATGGACGCAAGAGCAGACCTTCTGATACAGCAGGGACTGGGCTCTGTATTTGAGCAGATAGAGGTGTAAACAGAGGATAATACACAGCATATTAAATGGCAGGCATAGGTAGAAGAGGAATATAGAATGGATAAATACGCAGTAGGAGATATCGTAAAACTGAAAAAACCGCATCCGTGCGGCAGCAGCGAGTGGGAAATCATGCGTGTCGGCGCAGACTTCCGCCTGAAATGCATGGGCTGCGGACACCAGGTTATGGTGCCAAGGAAGCTGGTCGAGAAAAATGACCGCGGTCTCACCAAGAAGCAGGCTTAGTTATATAGAAACAAAGTAGAATAGTAAAAACAGAGGTGCAGTTTACTGCACCTCGTCTTTTTATATAAACTAAATTCAGCCACAGAGTAAGGGACGTGCGCCGCGGACAGGGGGAGGGCACAGGCATACTTCCGCAAGAGCGCATAGCGAAGCTGCTTAGAGGCTGTAGAATTGTGCTACGAAGCACAGAAATGCCCCGGCATGGGAGCCGGGGGCAAGGAGCTATCGAGCCATGGAAGGCGAGTAGCGACGGTTTCGTCAGGCATAGAAAACCAAAATCACAATTCGTACAGCCACTTAGCAGCGAAGCGTAGCTCACGCGGAAGTATGCCTGTGCCCTCCCCCTGTCCGCGGCGCACGTTCCGACCTAATAAAAAATAAAGAAAAATGCAAAAACCCCTTGAAAAGTACCACGATTCATGTTATTATCTAGACTCGTGATATAAAATTCCTTGCTCATAATCAGATTTATGAGCCAGAGACCAAAAGGAGGTAACATTCGCATGAACAAATATGAATTAGCACTCGTCGTTAGTGCAAAGATCGAGGATGATGCGAGAACAGCAGTAGTCGAGAAGGCAAAAGAGTACATCACACGTGCCGGCGGTACTGTTACAGAAGTTGAGGAGGCTGGTAAGAAGAGATTAGCTTACGAGATTCAGCACATGACTGAGGCCTTTTATTACTTCATCCAGTTCGATGCTGAGGGAACAGTCCCAGCAGAAATCGAGCAGGACGTTCGTATCATGGACAATGTTCTTCGTTTCTTATGCGTTAGAAAAGACGAGGCATAGTATAAGAAAATAGGAGATTGTATTATGAACAAAGTAATACTTATGGGTAGATTAACCAGAGACGCAGAAATCCGCTATGCCCAGGGGGACAACTCACTTGCAATAGCAAGATTTTCACTTGCGGTAGACAGACGATACAGCAAGAATGCAGAGGAGCAGTCAACGGATTTCATCAACTGCGTAGCTTTTGGAAAGATAGCAGAATTTTTTGAGAGATTTGGCCGTAAAGGAACAAAATTTGTTGTTGAAGGCCGAATCCAGACCGGCAGCTATACAAACAAGGACGGACAGAAGGTATACACCACTGACGTCGTGGTTGAGAATGCAGAGTTTGCAGAGTCTAAATCAGCCGCATCAGGAAATGCAGGCGGATTTGCACCGGCAGACAGACCTGCACCTAGCCAGGCTGCTGGGGATGGCTTCATGAACATTCCGGACGGAATCGACGAGGAGCTTCCATTCAATTAGTAGTGTCCACGAGGACAAATATTCAAGGAGGTAACAAAAATGGCTTACAATAATCAGCTGATGGTTCATCAATGAAGAGAAGACCAATGCGTAGAAGAAAAAAGTCTGCGTATTCTGTGGAAAAGACAATGTCATTGATTACAAAGATACAAACAAATTAAAGAGATACATTTCTGAGAGAGGAAAAATCCTTCCACGCCGTATCACAGGAAACTGTGCTAAGCACCAGAGAGCTCTTACAGTAGCAATCAAGAGAGCACGTCATCTTGCTCTTATGCCATACGTTTGCGAATAAGATAAATGTATGATAAATCCCGACTACCGATGGTGGTCGGGATTTTTAGGTTTAAAAATGTTTTATGTTTAAAAAATTAATATTTGTTGCATAATCAAATTACATAGTATAAAATGAATATAAAACAAATACTAATAAAAAGGGAGGGTTCAAATGGATACATACATTGTTTTCTGGTTGGCAGCCACCGTAGTTTTTGTTTTAGTTGAGCTTATGACAGTCGGGCTCACATCCATATGGTTTGCGGCAGGCTCATTTGTAGCGTTTATAATCGCACTGCTTGGCGGCAATGTCGTGGTTCAGGGAATTGCATTTATACTCGTTTCAGTCGTGCTTTTAGCTCTCACAAAGCCATGGGCCGGGAAGTACATCAATTCCAGGACAGTGAAGACAAACGTGGACAGTCTGGTCGGAGAAAGAGCTGTGCTCACCGAGGATGCTGACAGCATGAAGCAGACGGGAAAAGCCGTTGTAAACGGTCAGGAGTGGACAGTCAGACCGCAGGACGAGACCCAGGTCATAAGAAAAGGCGAGCTTATCGAGGTAGTAAAGATAAGCGGAGTAAACTAATTGTAAAAAGGGTAAAGGAGGCTTAATCGGATATGGAAGGATTAATAGCACTTGCAGTGTTACTCGTAATCGTACTTATAGTACTGGTAAACTGCATCAAAATCGTGCCACAGGCACATGCAATGGTAATTGAGCGTTTGGGAGGATATCTCACCACATGGAGCGTAGGACTTCACCTCAAGGTGCCATTTATCGACAGAATAGCAAAGAAGTCATCTTAAAGGAGCAGGTGGTAGATTTCCCGCCACAGCCTGTAATCACAAAGGATAATGTAACAATGCAGATAGACACTGTAGTATATTTCCAGATTACAGATCCAAAGCTTTACGCATACGGAGTAGAGAATCCAATCATGGCAATTGAGAACCTCACAGCCACAACACTTCGTAACATCATCGGAGACTTAGAGCTTGATGAGACACTTACCAGCCGTGAGACAATCAACACCAAGATGCGCGCAACACTCGATGTGGCAACAGATCCATGGGGCATCAAGGTAAACCGTGTCGAGCTCAAGAACATCATACCTCCAAAGGCCATCCAGGATGCCATGGAGAAGCAGATGAAGGCAGAGCGTGAGAGAAGAGAGGCCATTCTTCGTGCAGAGGGTGAGAAAAATCAACAATCCTTGTTGCAGAGGGAAATAAAGAGTCAGTCATCCTCGATGCCGAGGCTGAAAAGCAGGCAGCCATCCTTCGCGCAGAGGCAAAGAAGGAGGCAACAATCCAGGAGGCAGCAGGTCAGGCAGAGGCTATCCTCAAGATACAGCAGGCCAATGCAGACGGACTTCGCATGTTAAAGGAGGCAAATCCGGATAACGCAGTGCTCCAGATAAAGAGCTTAGAGGCATTTGCCAAGGCAGCAGACGGCAAGGCTACAAAGATTATCATCCCATCAGAGATTCAGGGGATTGCAGGTCTTACAAAGTCAATTGAAGAAATAGCTGCGGATAAGACTGAGAAGTAATTATAGTTAATTAAAATGAATACCGGAAGATGAGAGCACACAAAAAGCATCGCATGTATCATATTAATATCAGATATATGCGGTGCTTTTTAGATTGCATAGAATTGTGCTTAGATTACACAGGATTGTCCTGAACTCCTGTAATTCCAAACTGATAAATATAGTACTAGGAATAATCCCCACAAAGTGGTATACTCTCTAGTAGGTATATCAATCGATACGGGTTGCACAAAGGTGTGATCGGTAACTTATAAATTTGTAGTACATTCTCGAAACCGCAACCGTTGCACTGGCAGCATCAGCGCAACGCACCGGGATAAGGAGAGTAAAATGAAGAAAAAATAAAATTCAAGGGCAGGCTGAAAAGCTACATGTGCTGGCCGCTATATCTGACGTTTGTGTGGATATGTGCTGACGGAATAGCACTGCGCTATGACAGAAGGCTTGGCTATGGCATGGTAGGCTTTACAGTGTTTTACTTTGCGCTCGTGCTGTTTTTGTATGTCAGAAGCAAGTCGGTCGTTGCAAATGAGCTGATAAGCTTTGCAACACAGTATTCATCGGTGCAGAAGAGGCTGCTTAATGAGTTTGAGGTGCCGTATGCCCTGCTTGAATACTCCGGCAAGATACTATGGGTAAATGACAAATTCGCAGAGCTAATGGGTGTGGATAAAAAATATCACAAATCCATCACGACACTTTTCCGACAGTGACCAGAGAGCTTCTCACCAAGAGTGATGCGCCGACAGACTTCAAGATAGTAAATGAGGAGGAGGACAGCATAGTCCGTCTGTCCGTCAAGCGAATATATTTCAACTCTATCGCAGAGGAAAATGAGATAATCGACACAAATGAAGCAGACCAGTTTTTGACGGCGCTGTACGTATTTGATGAGTCGGAGCTTTATCACTGCAAGAAGGAAATCACAGAGCAGAAGCAGGTCTCAGCGCTTGTATATATTGACAACTATGATGAGGCGCTCGACAGCATAGAGGACGTAAAGAGGTCGCTGCTCGTTGCACTTATCGACAGGCGTGTAAACCAGTATTTGCCAAGTATGACGGACTTGTCAGAAAGATAGAAAACGACAAATACTTCGTGGTGTTCAAGTACAAGTACCTTGACAGCATGAAGGAGGACAAGTTCAAGGTGCTCGACGAGGTCAAGGCTATAAAGGTCGGCAACGAGATGGCGGTCACACTCAGTATCGGAATCGGTATAAAGAGCGATAAGTATAATGAAAACTACGTATATGCGCGAAATGCCATAGACTTAGCCCTCGGACGAGGCGGTGATCAGGTAGTTATAAAGGATCACGACGATATCCTGTATTTTGGCGGCAAGTCAAAGCAGGTGGAGAGCAAGACAAGGGTAAAGGCGAGAGTCAAGGCACAGGCGCTTCAGGAAATCATTGAGACCTGTGAGAACGTGCTTATCATGGGCCACAGCATCACAGATGTAGACTCGCTTGGAGCAGGCATAGGTATATACTGTGCAGCCAAGAATCTCGACAAAAAGGCACAGATAGTCATAAATGATCCGACAAGCTCAGTAAGACCTCTTATGGAGACATTTTCAGAGGCAAAGGGCTACCCGGCGGATATGTTTATAAACAGCGAAGAAGCTCTTGAGATGGTGAGCAAGGATACGCTTGTCATGGTGGTGGACACCAACAGGCCAAGCTACACAGAGTGTCCTGAGCTCCTCAGAAAGACAGGAAAGATAGTCGTATTTGACCACCACAGACAAAGCAGCGAGATAATAGAGAATCCTATACTCTCATATATCGAGCGTATGCATCAAGTGCGTGTGAGATGGTTGCAGAGGTATTGCAGTACTTCAACGACGGAGTCAAGATCAATGCGACAGAGGCCGACTGCATCTACGCAGGCATCCTCATCGATACCAACAACTTTATGACAAAGACAGGCGTGCGTACATTTGAGGCGGCAGCTTTTGAAGCGCTCAGGCGCAGAGGTAACACGCGTCAGAAAGATGCTTAGAAATGACATGGCATGCTACAAGGCAAGAGCGAGGCAGTACGCCATGCAGAGGTATACAGGGCTCGTTTGCCATATCGGTATGCCCTAGCGAGAATGTGGAGAGCCCGACAATCGTTGGTGCACAGGCAGCAAATGAGCTGCTCAATATCATAGGAATCAAGGCATCATTTGTGCTCACGGAGTACAATGACAAGATTTATATCAGCTCTCGTTCAATCGACGAGATAAATGTCCAGATAATCATGGAGAAGCTGGGCGGTGGCGGACACTTAAATGTGGCAGGCGCGCAGCTGACAGGCGTCACTATCGTGCAGGCGAAGCGCATGATACAGGATACACTGGACGAAATGCTAAAAGAAGGAGACATAGAAGAATGAAAGTAATCTTATTACAGGACGTAAAACCATTAGGCAAAAAAGGCGAGATAGTAAACGTAAGTGACGCTACGCCAGAAACAATATCATACCTAAAAAGCTCGGAGTAGAGGCTACTCCAAAGAACCTAAATGACTTAAAGCTTCAGAATCAGCACGCTGACAAGGTGGCACAGGAAAACTACGAGAGTGCACTTGCACTCGCAAAGGTAGTAGAGAACACAAAGGTAGTAGTAAAGCTGCGCTCAGGAGAGGGCGGCAGGACCTTCGGCTCCATATCCACCAAGGAGATCTCGGCTGCAGCAAAGGAGCAGCATGGCTTAGAGCTCGATAAGAAAAAGATGCAGCTTAACGAGTCAATCAAGGCACTCGGAAACTATGAGGTGCCTGTCAAGCTTCATCCAAAGGTAACAGCAAACCTCACAGTATCAGTAGTTGAAGGATAGGAGGAATCCCCTTGGAAGAAGCATTAATCAAACGAATAATGCCAAACAGCCTTGAGGCAGAGCAGTCCGTGGTCGGCTCCATGATTATGAGCAAGGATGCCATAGTGACCGCCAGCGAGATGCTCCTTAAGGAGGATTTTTATCATCAGCAGTACGGCATCATATTTGAGACCATGGTTGAGCTCTTTACAGAGGGTCAGCCTGTAGATCTCGTCACACTCCAGAACCGTTTAAAGGAAAGGATGTGCCGCAGGAAATACAAAGCCTTGACTTTGTGAGAACTCTCGTCACCAGTGTGCCGACCTCTGCCAACATCAAGTATTATGCCAATATCGTAAAGGAAAATGCCATAAAGCGAAAGCTCATCCATGTGACTGAGGACATAGAGAACGAGTGCTACGCCGGCAAAGAATCTCTCGAGAGCGTGCTCGACAAGACAGAGCACGATGTATTTGAACTGCTTTCCACAAGGCAGACAGGTGACTACGTGCCAATCCGTACTGTAGTCATGAATGCCCTCGAGAAAATCGAAAAAGCAGCACAGCAGGAGGGCACAGTAACAGGAATCCCGACAGGCTTCATAGACCTTGACTACAGGACAGCGGGACTTCAGCCGTCAGATCTCGTGCTTGTGGCAGCCCGTCCGTCAATGGGAAAGACAGCCTTCGTGCTCAACATAGCACAGCATGTGGCATTTCATGCACATCTGTGTACAGCCATATTCTCACTCGAGATGTCGAAGGAGCAGCTCGTAAACCGTCTGTTCTCACTCGAATCAAAGGTAGATGCGCAGGCACTGCGTACAGGAAATCTGTCTGATGCCGACTGGGAAAAGCTGGTCGAGGGAGCCGGAATCATCGGAGACTCCGAGCTCATCATAGACGACACTCCGGGTATCAGCATATCAGAGCTTCGAAGCAAGTGCCGTAAATACAAGCTCGAACATGACTTAAAGCTCGTCATCATCGATTACCTGCAGCTCATGACAGGCTCAGGACGAGGCTCAGAATCGCGTCAGCAGGAAATCTCAGACATATCACGTTCGCTTAAGGCACTTGCCAGAGAGCTTTCAGTTCCTGTAGTGGCACTCTCCCAGCTATCACGAGCTGTAGAGCAGCGTCCGGACCACAGGCCTATGCTTTCTGATCTTCGAGAGTCAGGAGCTATCGAGCAGGATGCCGATGTCGTCATGTTCATCTATCGTGACGATTACTACAACAAGGACACCGAGCTCAAGGGTATCTCAGAGATCATCATCGCTAAACAGCGTAATGGTCCAATCGGCACCGTAAACCTTGCATGGCTGCCTGAGTACACGAAGTTTGCGAATCTGGAGCATTAAGACTAAAACACAAAAAGAATAAAGAGACAATCCATCCCGGCTCACGTCATAGGATAAAGTTAAGTATCCTGATGTGGGCGGGATTTTCAAAATCTCTTTATACTTAAAAAGAGAAGAAAGCTATAAACTTTCCCGCAATTCATCCGATATATTCCTTAGAATAGGGTAAGAACAACAGTCAATTGCAACATATTTTCACACGGAGGTGTTAGAGATGGCAATAGAGGCAATCAAGGGTGCAGGAATGGTCTATCAGGGAAGTACATCAACTGCACAGATAAAGGAACAGGCACAGGGAAGGACAGAGGTGTCCAGTGCGGACAATCAGGTCGTGTCTGACAGCATCGCAAGGAATATTCAGGCGATGAATACTAAGGAAACAAGCGGTGATTCAGCCGGTGATGCCGGAGCGCAGGGACAGGCACAGGCTGCTGCACAAAGCAGAATGAGAAGAAATATGCAGCTTAAAAAGCTGTGGATGATATCAAC
>ENA-OQHP01000506-OQHP01000506.1-human-gut-metagenome-genome-assembly--contig:-NODE-506-length-12571-cov-1.387657_pt1 | contig 12571 bp, 19 predicted proteins | sample MGYA00242563_ERZ504717 | MGnify/ENA primary metagenome ERZ504717 (study PRJEB26092, sample SAMD00036212) | human gut metagenome | host: Homo sapiens | study: EMG produced TPA metagenomics assembly of...
GAAATCAAAGGCAGGCCGTTTGTAAATCTTGTCAAATCCTGGGAAGGAAAGAAAAGAATCGAACGGTTCACACAAAAGTATTATCGATTTGTATAACGACTTCTTGAGAAGATCTGCGCCGGCAAATTTCCTCGTGGCATTCGTATGCGCTATGACTGGGCTTGGTGCGCTTGCACCTGGTCTGCATTAGCGGCAGCTCTCCGATATGAGAGCATTATGCCTATGGAAATTTCCTGCTATTACCTCATTGAAGCGGCAAAGAAAATGGGATGTTGGCAGGAGAACGATGCTTATGTTCCGAGTCCTGGAGATGCGATTTTGTATGACTGGCAGGATAACGGATTCGGTGACAACTCTGGCAATCCGGATCATGTCGGTACCGTAATCGAGGTGCATAAGGAATCCGGTTACATGGTTATCGAAGAGGGCAACTACAGTAATGCGGTCAAGAAGAGAACGCTGTCTATTAACGGAAAATTTATCCGCGGCTTCATCACACCAAAGTACGACGACAATACTGTTGCCGCTCCTGGATTAAGCAAGGGTAAAGACATCAAAACCATCGCTCATGAGGTTATCGTTGGACTGTGGGGAAGCGGCGAGAATCGTAAGAAATTGCTTACTGAGTACGGATACAGCTACTCTGAAGTTCAGAACATGGTTAATCAGATTCTGAATGGATCGGCGGTAACACCGTCCAACACCAAACAGGATCAGAACCAGTCAGTTTCAAAGAAGTGGTGGCTACCTGTTCTGCCAAGCAGTTTAACAAAACCTGTGCTGGTGAATATAAAACAACGGCAGTTCTTTATTGCCGTAATGATGCCGGAACCAATAAGAAAGCTATTTGTAAAATCCCGGCTGGCACTAAGGTTAAATGCTATGGCTACTACACAATGGCAAACGGAGTTAAGTGGCTGTACATCCAGTTTGTACTTGATGGTGTGCAGTATACTGGCTTCTCATCCAGTGCTTACTTAGCAAAGTAGGAGATTCATATGATCACGTTCAGACAAAAGGGTGATTTTTCTAAGCTGACTCGATTCTTAGAGCGAGCAAAGGAATCGGTTCGTCTCGGTGACCTCGATAAGTATGGTCGAGAGGGCGTAGCCGCCCTTGCGTCTGCAACACCAGTTGATACAGGACAGACAGCAAATTCGTGGCACTACAAGATCGAGCAGAAGCAAGGTTCCGTGTTAATCAGCTTTTATAACACAAATATTCAAAATGGAGTCCCTATTGCAGTCATTTTGCAGTACGGACACGCAACAAGAAACGGCGGCTGGGTACAGGGGCGAGACTACATCAATCCTGCTATCCAGCCTATTTTGACAAAATTGCAGATGCGGCATGGAAGGAGGTTACTAAGCTATGAGTACAACCGTTGACGAACGTGTCGTCGAAATGCGGTTTGATAACAAACAGTTTGAGCAAAATATTCAGACCAGTTTATCAAGCTCGATAAGTTGAAGAAGAGTCTTAACCTCGAAGGGGCAGCAAAAGGCTTAGAAACCGTAAACGATGCCGCAAATAAATGCAGTGGGAATATGTCACCGCTGAGTAATGCAGTTGAGACTGTGCGAGTGCGATTTCGGCATTGGAAGTGATGGCGATTACAGCTTTGCAGAACATTACCAACTCTGCACTTGCTGCTGGAAAAATCTTGTCTCCGCTTTTACCATCGATCCGATTAAACCGGTTTTGAGGAGTATGAGACCCAGATCAATGCCGTTCAGACAATCCTTGCAAATACCTCTTCAAAAGGCACAACGCTTGATCAGGTAAACAATGCGTTGGATGAACTAAACCATTATGCAGATATGACCATTTACAATTTTACGGAAATGACCCGTAACATTGGTACGTTCACTGCGGCTGGCGTAGATTTGGACACATCTGTAGCCGCTATCAAGGGTATTGCGAACCTTGCAGCCGTATCAGGTTCCAACTCTCAGCAGGCAAGTACCGCTATGTATCAGCTTTCACAAGCATTAGCGGCAGGAACAGTAAAATTACAGGACTGGAACTCAGTAGTAAACGCTGGTATGGGTGGTCAGGTATTCCAGGATGCGCTGAAAGAAACGGCTAAAGTTCATGGAATTGCCATTGATGAGATGATCAAAGATGAGGCTCATTCAGAGAGACCCTTAGTAAAGGATGGCTTACCTCTGACATCTTGACTGAAACTTTGGCAAAATTTACAGGCGATCTCAACGAAGATCAGCTTCGAACCATGGGATACACCGATGATCAGATCAAATCCATCATGGAGATGGGTAAGACCGCGAATGATGCCGCGACAAAAGTAAAAACTTTTACCCAGTTATTCGACACATTGAAAGAGGCTGCCCAGTCCGGATGGACACAAAGCTGGGAAATTATCGTCGGCGACTTGAAGAGGCGAAGGAATTACTTACGGAAGTGAGTGATACGTTCAGTGCCGTAATCAATGCTTCTGCCGATGCAAGAAATAAAATGCTTCAGGATTGGAAAGACCTTGGTGGTCGAACATGATGATCGAAGCAGTAAAGAATGTTTTCGAGGGACTGGTTAGCGTTGCTAAGCCTGTTCGGGAGGCATTTAACGAAATCTTTCCGCCAATGACTGGAAAACAGTTAGCCGAAATCACAGAACGTATCCGTGATCTGACAGCAAAATTCAAAATGGGGGAAGAGAGTTCAAAGAATCTAAAGAATACGTTTAAGGGCGTATTTGCAGTGCTTGATATCGTCGGACAAGCTTTCAAAGCTGTTGCTGGTGGTGTCGGCGAATTGATTGGTCTTTTCTTACCGGCTGGAAACGGGGTGTTATCACTTACCGGAAGCTTCGGTGAGTATCTCGTTAAGCTTGATGAAACTGTAAAGAAGACAGATATCTTTGGTAAAGCAGTTTCGACTGTTGTTGATATCGTAAAGACAGTTATTACGTTTGTTAAAACTGCCGGAGAAAAAGTAAAAGAATTTGGAAAAGCCGCAGGGGAGAAGTTCGATTTCCCTGGATTTGAATTATTCCACTCATTCCTTGAACGAGTACATGATCGCATGGCTCAGATTGGTGATGGTGCTGGAAAAATGAAGAGCGGAGTCATTGTTGCTTTTGAAGATGATGGGAGAAGCACTGGAAAAATGTAAAATTTCTCAAAGTCATGGAAGCATTGTGGACAGCTGTAAAGGTAATTGCTGGCGGTATTGCCGATGCAGTCGGGACTATGATGGGAACACTTGCCGAGAAACTTGGAAATGCAGATTTCAGCGGAGTTCTTGACATTCTTAACAACATTGCTGTCGGTGGAATTGCTTTATCAGTTTCTAAATTCTTAAAGAGTGTAACCGAACCTCTTGAGGGGTTAAATGGCGTTCTCGAAGGAGTAACTGGAATTCTTGACGGGGTCAGAGGCTGCTTTGAGGCATATCAGACAAATCTTAAAGCTGGAACGCTACTTAAAATTGGAGCAGCAATCGCTTTGCTTGCAGGTTCTATCGTTGCAATTTCCCTGATCGATAGTGATAAACTATCAGCTTCTCTTGGAGCAATTACTGTACTCTTTGCTAATTTACTTGGAGCGATGGCGATTTTCAATAAAATCAGTAGTGATACGGGAAAAGTATCTAAAGCATGTACCGCAATGATTGCTATGTCAGTTGCAGTATCCATTTTGGCAGGAGCTTTGAAGAAGGTTTCAGACCTTGATTGGGGTGAACTTGCAAGAGGGTTGGTTGGAATTGCTGGTCTTACGACTATTGTTGTTGCATCATCTAAAGCCATGGCAAGCAGTCAGAAGCAGGTTATGAAAGGCGCTACCAGCTTAATTATATTTGGAGCGGCTATCAAATTCTGGCTTCAGCATGTGAGGATTTATCGAAATTACAGTGGGATGAACTCGGACGTGGATTAACAGGAGTAGGAGTATTATTTGCTGAGATTGCTGTATTCCTTAGAGTTGCAAAATTCAACGGGAAAATGATCAGCACTGCAACTGGAATCGTTATTCTGTCGGCAGCAATGAAGGTTTTGGCGTCCGCTTGCAAAGACTTTGGTCAGATGGAGTGGAGCGAGATTGGAAAAGGATTAGCTGGAATTGGTGGATTACTTGCCGAACTTGCTGTCTTTACGAATTTGGCTGGAAATGCAAAACACGTAATGTCTACTGGCGTAGCCTTAATTGCTATTGGCGCTGCAATGAAAATCTTGCTTCCGCTGTAAAAGATTTTGGTCAATTACAGTGGGATGAAATCGGCAGAGGTTTAACTGCTACGGGCGGCGCACTTGCAGAGGTAGCTATTGCTGTTAATCTGATGCCGAAGAACATGATCGGTATTGGAACTGGGCTCGTTATCGTCGGCGGCGCACTTGAAACCATTGCAAACTGTATGAGTAAATTCGGAGGTATGCAGTGGGAAGAGATCGGTAGAGTCTTACCGTCATGGGTGGGGCCTTAGCTGAGTTGGCTATCAGTCTCAATTTCATGAAAGGTACGCTTGGTGGATCAGCAGCATTGTTGGTTGCGTCCGGAGCCTTAGCTGTTCTTGCGCCGGTACTCAGTATTTTGGGAGCGTTATCATGGGAAGCGATTGCGAAAGGACTTATTTCTATTGCCGGAGCATTCACAATTATCGGCGTAGCAGGCGCGGTACTTACACCATTGGTTCCGACTATTCTGGCATTATCGGGAGCGTTTGCATTGATTGGTGTTGGGGTTCTTACAATCGGAGCGGGTTTACTTGCAGCTGGCACAGGACTTTCGGCACTTGCTATCGGATTCACAGCGCTGGCAACTGCTGGTGCCGCTGGAGCGACTGCAATCGTAGCAGCACTGACAGTTATCGTTACTGGTATCGCTGGCTTAATTCCGGCCGTTCTTACAAAGTCGGAGAAGGAATTATCGCAATCTGCAAAGTTATTGCTGCCGGAGCGCCAGCTATTGGTGAAGCTGTAAGGCAGTTGTCTTAACGCTGATCGATGTTTTCGTATCCTGTGTACCGCAGCTGGCAGACGGAGCTTTACAATTAGTGGTTGGTGTATTAGCGGCTCTGGTTACTTATACGCCTCAAATTGTAGATCTAGCTTTCAAATTCCTTATTGGAATTTTAGATGGTATTGCTAGTAATCTGCCGTCACTGATTAAAGCTGGTGTCGATGTACTCGTAGCATTTTTCGCTGGTATCGTCGATGCACTGAGAGGAATCGATACTGGAGCTTTGCTAAAAGGAATTGCCGGAATCGGTCTGTTATCAGCTATTATGCTTGCTCTTAGTGCAACAGCATCGCTTGTTCCAGGAGCAATGGTTGGAATCCTTGGTATGGGTGCGGTTGTCGCTGAGATGGCGTTAGTGCTTGCAGCCGTCGGACTCTTATCGAAACTTCCAGGACTTTCTTGGCTTATCGGAGAAGGTGGAAAGCTTTTACAGGGAATCGGAACGGCAATCGGTCAGTTCGTTGGTGGAATCGTCGGCGGATTTATGAGCGGTGTGTCGAGTCAGTTCCCGCAAATTGGAGCTGATTTATCCACTTTTATGAATAATGTTCAGCCGTTTTTACAGGGAGCTAGTCAGATTCAGCATCTATGATGGACGGAGTAAAGGCATTAGCCGAGACTGTGCTTATTCTGACAGCGGCTGATATTTTACAGGGATTGACTTCTTGGCTTACAGGAGGATCGTCTTTATCTAAGTTCGGAGAGGAACTTGTACCGTTTGGCGAAGCTATGAGGGATTTCTCGTTAGCTATCGGAAACATGGACGGGGAAATCGTGGCAAATGCGGCGACAGCTGGCAAAGCATTAGCTGAAATGGCAGCCACAATTCCAAATACAGGCGGATTAGTGTCTTTCTTCGCAGGAGAAATGACATGACTGCCTTTGGAAAGCAGCTTGTACCATTTGGCGAAGCTATGAGACAGTTCGGGGATGCAATTACTGGACTCGATGCAAATGCCGTTACAGAAGCGGCAATCGCTGGCAAGGCCATGGCAGAGATGGCAACAACCATTCCAAATTCTGGTGGTGTCGTAGGATTCTTTGCTGGTGAAAACGATATGGGTGAGTTTGGAAAACAGCTTGTACCATTGGCGAAGCAATGAAAGCATTTGGCGATGCGGTTCGTGGACTGGAAGCCGATGCAATCGTCAATTCTGCAACGGCGGGCAAGGCTTTAGTCGAGCTTGCTGATACTGTTCCCAATACAGGTGGCGTTGTAGCATTCTTTACTGGAAACAACGATGTTGACACTTTCGGTGAGAAACTTGTACCGTTCGGTGAAGCTATGAAGGCATATTCTGAAGCTATTATGGGTATGGACTCCGCGGCTATTACGAACTCAGCAACAGCTGGTAAAGCCCTAGTGGAGCTTGCCAACACCATTCCAAATACCGGAGGCTTGTAAGCTGGTTTACCGGTGACAAACGATCTTGGTAGTTTGGTGATAGTCTGGTTCAGTTCGGAAGTGGAATTAAGAGTTATTCGGATTCTATTTCTGGAATCGATACCGGAATCATGTCAAGTGTGATTACCCAGGTGAATCGACTTGTTGAAATGGCTAAAGGAATGGCGGAATTAGATACGAGTGGTATGAGTGGTTTTAGCACAGCACTGATTCAGCTTGGAAACAACGGTATCGACGGTTTCATCAATGCGTTTACAGATGCGAGCGGAAGAGTGACATCCGCCGCGACCTCTATGCTGACGACATTCATCAATGCGCTAATGCTCAGAAAGGTAATCTGACATCTACGTTTACGACCATGATGCAGGCTGTACTTACGACTCTTACGAACTATCAAACCCAGTTCAATACTGCTGGCTCTACGTTGATGACAAAATTTATCAGCGGAATTAAATCTCAGGACGGAAATACCAAAACTGCAATTACCAACATTATTAGCGGTTGCATCACTGCAATCAATAATAAGCAGACTCAGTTCAATACTGCGGGTGCGAACCTCATGATCAAGCTTATTGCTGGAGTTAAATCGAAAGATTACGAAACCAGAAATGCGTTTGTAAACATCTTAAGTTCATGCCTTACAGCTATCGCGAACAAGTATCCGGAATTTCAAAATGCAGGAATGCAGTGCATGATTAAGTTCATCGCTGGTGTTAAGGAAAAAGCCGAAGAAGTAAAAACAGCTTTCACTGGCAATCTTAATGCTTCTGTAACAGCTATCCGGGATTATCATGATCAGTTTAAACAGGCTGGTACTTACTTGGTGGAGGGATTTGCTGATGGAATCAGTGAGAATACGTACCGCGCGGAAGCTAAAGCCAGAGCAATGGCAAGGGCTGCGGCAGAAGCAGCAGAAGACGAACTGGACGAGCATTCACCTTCCAGAGTAGGATACCACATCGGTGATTTCTTTGGATTGGGATTCGTTAATGCCATCGGAACTTATGCGGTGAAGGCATATAATGCCAGTGCTGAAATGGCTGATTCGGCAAAAACAGGTCTCGGAAATGCAATCGCAAAGGTTAAGGATATGATCGACAACGGTGTTGATGGTCAGCCTACGATTCGACCGATTCTGGATCTGTCAGACGTTGAAGAGAAGAGTCATCGACTGAATACGCTGTTCAGTAGATCGCAGGCTTTAACCGTCAGCACAGGAATTGCAGCAGCTCGTGGACGGAATCTTCAAAATGAAGATACTAATCCGAATACAGGTAACTCTTATAACTTTACACAGAATAACTATTCGCCTAAGGCACTGTCGAGAACAGAGATTTATCGGCAGACGAAGAATCAGTTCTCGGCGATGGAAAGGATGGTGGAAACTTGATTCGAGCAGTCACGTTTACGAACTATCTTGGCGATAGTATCCGACTTGATTTGGCGAGACCGGAGGAATCCGGTTTCATCATCAAGTCTGTAACTGGCTTGGGACCAGGAAAAGCGAACATCAATACGACGGAAATCGCTACAAACGATGGAAGTCTGTTCAATTCTTCAAGGATGCCGAGCCGAAACATTGTTATTTCTCTTGCGTATATGTGGAAGGATTCCATTGAAGACGTAAGACAGCTTTCATACAAGTATTTTCCTATTAAAAAGAAGCTCACAATGCTTATCGAAACCGATAATAGGCAGGCAGAGATTGAAGGGTATGTCGAATCAAACGACCCAACAATCTTCAGTAAAGACGAGGGTTCGGATATCTCAATCGTGTGTCCGAATCCTTTCTTTTACTCTGCCGGAAAAGACGGAATCAACACAACCATCTTCTATGGTGTAGAGGCACTGTTCGAGTTTCCTTTCAGTAATGAATCTCTTAAGGACCCGTTACTAGAATGGAGAAATCAAAATGAAACAGAGCAGGTGGTTGTATACAATGGCGACGCTGAAATCGGAGTGACTATTACGATTCACGCAATCGGTGAAGCCAGCAATATTACGATCTACAATACCGGTACTCGTGAAGTGATGCGGATCGATACCGATAAATTGGAGAAATTCACTGGCTCTGGAATTATAGCAGGTGATGAAATCATTATCTGCACCGTAAAAGGAAACAAGTCGATTACGCTTCTTAGGAACGGAAAGACTACAAACATCTTGAACTGCCTGGATAAAAACGCTGATTGGTTCCAGCTTGCGAAGGGCGACAACATCTTTGCTTATACGGCTGAGTACGGAAGTACAAATTTACAGTTTAAGATTGAGAACCGTATAGTCTACGAGGGGGTATAAGCACTATGGATGTGACAATTTTAAACACCAACCTAGATGCTGTCTCTATTGTGGATACGTACGAGTCCTTCATCTGGACAGATCGGTATTACGCTTACGGTGACTTTGAACTGTATGAAGCAATGCGAGAGGGTCTTCTTGACTACATCAAACAGGATTACTATTTGCAGAGCAAGGAATCTGAACATGTGATGATCGTGGAGAAAATCCAGATTACTTCAGATACCGAAGACGGTAACCATGTAACGGTTACTGGGCGTTCATTAGAATCTATCCTCGACAGGCGAATCGTCTGGGGACAGAAACTATTAAGCGGAAATCTTCAAAATGGAATAAAAACACTGCTCAACGAGAATGTAATTTCTCCGTCAGACAGCAATCGAAAAATTCCAAACTTTATTTTCAAAGAATCAACCGATCCAGCAATTACAAAGTTGAAACTGGAAGCTCAGTACACGGGAGATAACCTGTATGATGTCATCCAGAAAATTTGCGAGGAGCAGGGTATCGGTTTCAAGATTACGCTGAATGATGAAAGCAGTTTGTCTTTGAGCTGTATGCCGGTTCCGACAGATCATACGATCAGACAGAGAATCCCTACGTTATATTCTCTCCGAAATTTGAGAATATCATCAATAGTAACTACATCGAATCTAAAGCTTCGTTGAAGACAGTGACCTTGGTTGGTGGAGAAGGTGAGGGCGCCGATCGAAGATATACTACGGTTGGTGGTGGCTCTGGTTTGAATCGCAGAGAATTGTTCACGGACGCTCGTGACATTTCTTCAAATGTTGGAAGCGATGATGCGTTGACCGATGCCGAGTATATGGCACAGTTGCAGCAAAGAGGAAAAGAAAAGCTTGCTGAAAATGTGAGCATTACCTCATTCGAGGGAGAAACAGAAACAACTATCATGTTCCAGTATGGAAAAGATTTCTTTAACGGGGACATTGTACAGATTGCGAACGAATACGGACACGAGACAAAAGCTCGTATTCTTGAAATTGTTCGTTCAGAAGATAAGGACGGTTATTCCGTCTATCCGACTTTTAAGACTATAGAACAGGAAGGAGCGTGATGAAGAAGTGAGTGTAACATTTGGATTTTATAATTCAAAAGAAGGAGATCGGCGCTACGATGCTATTCAGATGTCCAGCATTTTCGATGGAATCATTCAGGACGGAATATTGCAGCATGTCGGAACTGCAATGGTTGTAAAAGAATCGGAAGCAATGATTATCAACGTTGGTGTCGGACGAGCCTGGTTCAATCACACTTGGACGCTGAATGACGCTCTGTTACCGTTAGTAGTTCCACAGTCCGAGATTCTGCTGAACCGATATGATGCAGTTGTGCTTGAAGTGGATTCGAGAGAGGCCGTCAGAGCAAATGACATCAAAATCATTAAAGGAACCCCAGCATCGAATCCAACGAAACCTACGATGGTGAAGACAAATGATCGCTGGCAATATCCGCTGGCGTATATTTATGTCGCGCCGGAGTTACTTCTATTCGACAGGCAAACATCACGAACTGCGTTGGAACTTCAGAGTGTCCATTCGTTAACGGCTCCATTGGACAAGGTCGAAATCGATGATTTGATTGCTCAATGGCAGGACCAGTGGAAAGAGTTCTACGAAAAGCAGACTACTGATATGGAAGAAACAAATAAGTTTTGGAAAGAGCAGTGGTCTACCTGGTTTCTGGCACAGACTGAGGAGATTCAGTCTGCATATTTGACATGGGAAGCTCAGTGGAACCTTTGGTACTCGGAGCATACAGCAGATATGGAAGCTACAAGTACCTATTGGAAAGAAAAATGGGGGGCGTGGTTCAACGAATACACAAGCATCAATACTGCGGAAATGGCTGACTGGAAACAGAAGTCAGAAACAGAATTTCGAGAATGGTTTGATCAGTTACAGGCACTGTTAGATGGCAATACGGCGGCAAGCCTTGCTAAGAAGCTGCTGGAATTGCAGGAGCAGGTAGATATTCTTAACCAGTTCAGTTCCAACCTTGAAAACGAATACACGGTATATCAGAAGCTTTATGATAATGGATACCGTACTTACGGAGACGTGCTCGATTCTTCGGACGCACCCATTACTGACAGCAATTTGGATACGGTCATTGGACGTACATATTCCAGTGATCTTCTCCGTGACAGCAATGGCGATGTTATCGAAGGTCGGGCTATTTTTGTCATCAAATAAAGGAGGATTCATTAAATGAAAATCACAGACTACGAAAAGGTCCAGGCGTTAGCAGCAAGTAATATTTCCTGCTTGACGGACCTAACGGGACAAAGACCATTGCGGCAGATGCTTTAGCAAAGGCGTTAATCGGTCTTTTAAGTTCCAAAGATTTTATCGGAGGAGTAAATCTTTCCGAACTCACCCAGATCAACGAGCTGGTATCCGGTAACAAATTACTCGTCGGGACTACGGAAGGAAACAAGGCTATCGCTGCTGAAGATGCGCTCTTTGCTATGCTGGACAGCTTCGCTCCAGTAGAGCTTCGCCGAGTTCTTTTCAGAGGTAAGAACCTTGGAACCGCTCTGACAGCGGTACAGAAAGCTGCTATTAAGGACGGTTCCTTTAAAGGAATGTTCCTTGGCGATTATTGGAGTATCGGAGGCCGTATCTGGCGTATCGTTGATATGGATTACTGGTACAACTGCGGTGACACTGCATTTACCAGCCATCATCTTGTGATCATGCCGGATGAAGCGCTTTACAATGCACAGATGAATACTACCAATATTACAACCGGTGGATACGTTGGTTCTGAGATGTATAAAAAGAACCTGGCGAACGCAAAGAACAATCGTCAATGCAGCTTTCCAGGGTTCTGTTCTTACTCACAGAGAACATTTATGCAATGCAGTTGCTAATGGAAAACAGTCTGGAGGAGCATGGTTTGATTCCAGCATTGAACTTCCTAGTGAAATTATGATGTATGGCCATATTCATTTCGGCAATGCATCTGATGGAAATACGATTCCGAATATTTACACCCCTAGCAAAACTCAGCTGGCATTGTTTATGGTATGCCCGAGATTTATTACAGACAGATCTCATGCACAGTGGTTAAGAGATGTCGTTTCTTCGGCTTACTTTGCCTTGTGGGCAACAATGGCAATGCGAACTCCGACGGCGCTTCGGGCTCTTATGGAGTTCGTCCGGTCTTCCCGGTTGGTTAATTAAAATCGCGGGGCCTTGTGCCCCGTTTATATTTTTGAAAGGAGCTTCTAATCATGGAAGAGAAAATCTATAAAATTACCCTCGGTGACGGGACTGAGATTTCCAATCTTAAGCTGAACGGAAACAATTTCATTTCTACAGAAAAATCGAGGAATCTGTATTTGCAGATAACTGCTCTCCGGTTACTATCAGCGACGGAACAACCGAGACTGTTCATCCGAACATGGAGCTGGTTCAGATCGTTGAGCAGGTTCCTGGCGAATACTGGTTTGTCCTTAGAGATATTTCTGAGGAGGAGTTTGCCAGAACCAAAATGCAGTCTGACATCGCCTACATTGCGATGATGTCCAATGTAGAGCTTTAAGAAGGAGGATCACCATGGAACATAGCAAGAATTACAGTAAAGTAAAAGCTTTGGTACAGCATGAAAATGTGGAATGAGACCAGAGTTCGTAATGCGGTGAAGATGGGCTGGATCACCAAAGAGGAGTTCGCTGAGATCACCGGTAAAGATTACGAATGAGCGTTCTGTTAGGCGACAGAAAAGAGTCAAAATTCGAAGCGATTACGTATCGATCGAGTTGCATGATATGCTGATACTCCTTATGCAGGAGGGGATTTGGTGTTAAGGATGTGGATGGCTTTGTTCGGAAGAAGTATGCGTATGGAGAAATTTCGGAGGAAACT
>ENA-OQHP01000509-OQHP01000509.1-human-gut-metagenome-genome-assembly--contig:-NODE-509-length-12508-cov-2.545271_pt1 | contig 12508 bp, 15 predicted proteins | sample MGYA00242563_ERZ504717 | MGnify/ENA primary metagenome ERZ504717 (study PRJEB26092, sample SAMD00036212) | human gut metagenome | host: Homo sapiens | study: EMG produced TPA metagenomics assembly of...
CTCTATGAGCAGGTGTTAAAAAACTATGGTAAATAATAAAACAATAACTAGGATATGAAAACAATATGTCTTTATTTTGAAATACATCAAATTATCCATCTGAAACGCTATCGCTGTTTTGATATAGGCCGTGACCATTATTATTATGATGATTATGAAAATGAGCGCGGCATCAGTGATATAGCCGAACGCTCGTATATTCCTGCGCTGAGTGCGTTGATTGAAATGGCAAAGAATCACGGTGATACTTTCAAGGTGGCTTTGTCTATCTCGGGTGTGGCGCTGGAACAGTTGGAAGTGCATGCGCCCGGTGTAATCGAGTTGTTGCATCAGTTGAATGAGACCGGATGTTGCGAATTCTTGTGCGAACCTTATTCTCACGGTCTTTCCTCATTGGCTAATGAAGATTGTTTCCGCGAAGAAGTGGAACGTATGCGTACCAAGATTAAACAAATATTTGGCAAGGAGCCGAAGGTATTCCGTAACTCCAGCTTGATTTATTCGAATGATATTGGCGCTACGATAGCCGATATGGGCTTTAAAGGTATGTTGACTGAAGGCGCGAAACATATTTTGGGTTGGAAGAGCCCGCACTACCTGTATCATTGTGCCATGAATCCGAACTTGAAGTTATTGCTTCGCGATTTCAAATTGTCTGATGACATCAGCCTGCGTTTCTCTAATTCCGAATGGAATGAATATCCGTTGTTTGCCGACAAATATATAGATTGGATTGCAGCTTTGCCGGAGGAGGAGCAGGTTATCAATATTTTCATGGAACTTTCTGCTTTGGGTATCGCCCAGCCATTGTCTTCCAATATTTTGGAATTTATGAAAGCACTGCCTGTCTGCGCAAAAGAAAGAGGGGTTACTTTCTCTACTCCGACCGATATCATTACCAAACTGAAATCTGTGGATCAGGTGGATGTTCCTTATCCTATGTCATGGATAGACGAGGAACGCGATATCAGTCCGTGGTTAGGCAATGTGATGCAGCGTGAGGCTTTCAATAAACTTATAGTGTGGCAGAACGTGTTCATTTGTGCGATGATCGCCGTATTAAGCAGGATTGGGATTATTTGCAGGCAAGTAATAATTTCCGCTTCATGACCACTAAGAATACCGGTATTTGGTTGAATCGTGGTATTTATGATTCTCCGTATGATGCTTTCACCAACTATATGAACATTTTGGGTGATTTTATAAGTCGTGTCAATTCGTTGTATCCGGTAGATATGGATAACGAAGAATTAAATTCGTTGCTTACTACCATTAAGAATCAGGGCGAGGAATTGGTGGCTTTGAACAAGGAAGTGGAGAGATTGCAGGCTAAACTGGAGAAAGCTGAAGGCAAAAAGCTCCTGCCGTAAAGAAAAGAACCTGCGGCCAAGAAAGCAACGGCAAAGAAGCCGGTTGCCAAGAAAGCTGCTTCGAAGAAAGAAGAATAACAGAAATATAATATAAAGGACTTAAGAATTCACCGTTGTGCTTTCGGAAAACTGGTTTTAAGGTTGTAAGAGGCGGAACGGTGTTTTTCTATATAAAAGTTTGCTGCATTGAATATTTTATTTACCTTTGCCAATCTCAGATACGAAAAAACATGAAACAATTGTGCCAGAATAAACATACGATACGTTTCCGCTATTGGAGCCGGAAGAAGTACGCTATGTTTTATAGCTTGGGCAAATATGTAACTATTGGTAATCTGAAAAAGGAGATTGCCGATGTATCGTTGGGTAAACAGGCAAATGTTTGCACGGCATTCTCTGTTTGCTCTTCCGCACGGAAAGAGGATGCTGGAGAGGAATATGAAGAAGGAATGGCCCCTGTTGAATCCATGTTGCAAATGTTTCGGATCCAACTGCCTCAACCACAGGTGGCTGACGTGATTTGTCTTTTTATTTAAATAAATATTTGTTTGCCGGAAAGCTGTGCCATGCATCTTTCGGCTTTTTTTGTCTTAATATGAACTGTATATGATGCTGAATGAAATAAGAAACAAAGTGTTGGGCGGTGAGAAGATTACCGTAGAAGAAGCCCGTTGGCTGTCCTGCCAGGCAGAGAAACAGGATTTGTATGATGCGGCTCATGAGATAACACGGGTTCTGGCTTCTCGGAAATTCGATATGTGTTCCATTATCAATGCTAAATCCGGTAAATGTCCTGAGAATTGTAAATGGTGCGCACAGTCTGCACATTATAAAACAAAAGCGGATGTTTATGATTTGGTTGGGAAGGAAGAATGTCTGCGCCATGCTTTGTATAACGAAGCGCAGGGAGTATCCCGTTTTTCTTTGGTGACCAGCGGCAGGAAACCGGGTAGCCGTAACATGGACCGGCTATGTGAGACAACAGAGTACATGCGTGCGCATTCGCATATTCAGTTATGCGCTTCTTTAGGATTGCTGGATGAAGCGGAATTGGAACGGCTGTTTAAGGCAGGCATCACCCGTTATCATTGTAATCTGGAAACGGCTCCCTCTTATTTTTCATCTCTATGTTCTACTCATACACACAACAGAAAATAGAAACGTTGCAGGCAGCACGCAGGGTGGGGATGGATGTATGCAGCGGAGGAATCATCGGCATGGGCGAAACAATGGAACAGCGTATTGAGTTTGCTTTTACACTGAGGGAATTGGAAGTACAGTCTATTCCTATAAACCTGTTACAGCCTATACCCGGCACTCCATTGGAAAAAATGGATCGTCTTGCAGAGGCGGAGATTCTGACAACCATCGCTTTATTCCGTTTTATCAATCCCACAGCCTTTCTTCGTTTTGCCGGAGGGCGTTCACAGATGAGTGTGGAAGCTGTAAAGAAAGCATTGTATATCGGTATTAATTCTGCCATTGTGGGAGATTTGCTGACTACATTAGGTTCCAAAGTATCAGAAGATAAAATATTGATAGAAGAGGCCGGGTATTCGCTTTGATACATTATAAAGTTTATTATAACAATAAGGAAATAATATATGGAAAATTTGACAGGGAGCATTTATGGCATCCTTATACATCGACTACTCATCCGCTGCCCACTTATAAGGTAAGACGGGCGGATGGAGTATATATAGAATTGGAGGACGGAAGATGTTTGATAGAAGGGATGTCTTCGTGGTGGTGCATGGTACATGGATACAATCATCCGGTATTGAACCAAGCGCTCAAGGAACAGATAGACCGTATGAGCCATGTCATGTTCGGCGGACTGACACACGATCCGGCCATCGAATTAGGCAGGTTGTTGCTGAAGATTGTTCCTCCCCGTATGCAGAAAATATTTTATGCTGATTCCGGTTCGGTTGCGGTAGAAGTGGCACTGAAAATGGCCGTGCAATATTGGTATGCGCAAGGGAAGGAAAGAAAAATAATTTTGTAACTATTCAGTCCGGATATCATGGAGATACGTGGAATGCCATGTCCGTTTGTGATCCGGTGACCGGTATGCATCATATTTTTGGCCCTACATTGCCTGTGCGTTATTTTGTTCCTGCTCCTCGGTCGCGCTTTGGCGGAATCTGGTATGAAGAGGATATAGAACCCTTGAAGGAAATATTGGAACAGCATCATGAAGAAATGGCCGCATTGATTCTGGAACCTATTGTACAAGGGGCGGGCGGAATGCGTTTTTATCATCCTGAGTTTTTGCGCCAGGTAGAGAAACTTTGCAGGCAATATCGTCTGTTGTTAATCTTTGATGAGATAGCGACAGGTTTCGGAAGAACAGGGAAACTGTTTGCTTGGGAGCATGCAGGTGTCCAGCCCGATATCATGTGCATAGGTAAGGCACTGACCGGTGGATACATGACTTTTTCTGCTGTCCTTGCCAGTGATGAGGTGGCTGATACCATTTCCGGCGGTTATCCGGGAGTCTTTATGCACGGCCCTACTTTTATGGGAAATCCGTTGGCTTGTGCCGTAGCGAAAGCATCCGTGGAATTGTTGCTTTCATATAGTTGGGAGGAAAAGGTAAAGGCTATTGAATCACAATTGAAGAGGGAACTGGCTCCTGCTGCTTTATTGCCGCAGGTGGCTGATGTGCGTGTATTGGGAGCTATCGGGGTTATTGAAGTGAAGAAACCGGTAGATATGGCTTTCATGCAACGTCGTTTTGTCGAAGAAGGAGTATGGGTACGTCCTTTTGGAAAACTGGTGTATATCATGCCGCCTTTTATAATTCAGCCGGAAGAATTGAGCAAATTGACGCATTCACTGGTAAAGATAGTAGGAGAATTAAAAGAATAAGTGATAGTATTGGGAAAATAGAAAAATGAATTCATTAACAGACTGGGAAAGGGAATTAGCCCTGCTTGAAAATAAAAGTAATCTTCGTAAGTTGCCTGTTATCCGCCATTTGGGAAGAGAGGTGGAGGTGAATGGAAAAGTGATGCTTAACCTTTCATCCAACGATTATCTGGGATTGGCTGCTTACCTGCCATTACGTACGGAATTCTTGCAAAGTCTTACTCCCGACACTTTTCTTCCTTCCTCTTCATCCTCTCGGCTGCTGACAGGAAATTTTAATATCTATGTTCAGATAGAGGATTTGCTTGCCCGACTGTTTCGGAAGGAAAGCGCGTTGGTTTTTAATAGTGGTTATCACATGAATGCCGGTATTCTTCCTGCAGTGAGCGATGCTCGTACATTGATTCTTGCCGATAAACTGGTACATGCCAGCATTATTGACGGCATTCGTTTATCGGCGGCCAAGTGTATCCGGTACCGGCATAACCGATATGACCAATTGGAACAGTTGCTGGTTTCCAATCATGCCGGGTATGATAGAATAATTATTGTAACCGAAAGTATTTTCAGTATGGACGGTGATGAGCCGATCTCCGCCGTTTGGTCACTTTGAAGCAACAATATGATAATGTATTGCTGTATGTGGATGAAGCGCATGCTGTAGGGGTGCGGGGGATACATGGCCTGGGGTGTGCGGAAGAACAGGATTGTGTGGCTGACATCGATTTTTTATGTGGAACTTTTGGTAAAGCGTTGGCCTCAGTAGGAGGCTATATTGTTTGTTCGAAGACCATCCGTGATTATTTGATCAATAAAATGCGTACATTCATATTTACAACGGCTCTTCCTCCTGTCAACTTGCTATGGACATTCTTTATCCTGGAGCATTTGGACAGTTTCAGCTTCCGGAGGGAAAGGTTGAAGAGAATATCCTCTCTTTTGAAAGACGCGTTGGTAAAGAAAGGCTACGCTTGTCCTTCTACCAGCCATATTCTGCCAATGACGATAGGCGATAGCGGTGATACGGTGTTAAAGGCCGATTTCTTGCAGCGTAAAGGTTTTTATGCGTTGCCGGTGCGTCCTCCCACTGTGCCCGAAGGAACATCGCGTATCCGTTTTTCGTTGACAGCGGATATTACTGAAGAAGAAATAAAAAGTCTGATAGAATTGATATGAAACATTATTTTATACAACAAAAGCATCTTCCCCGATTGACACTTTTTTTGCCGGTTGGGGAATGGATGAATGTCCTTTCATGGATTATTGCCCCGAAAATAGCGATCTGTTGGTTTGTTATGATTATCGTTCGCTGGATTTTGATTTCACGTTGTTGCAGGGTTATCAGGAGATTCGCCTGATAGCCTGGTCTATGGGAGTATGGCCGCGTCTATGGTATTGCAGGATATGGACTTGCCTATTTGTGAGCGTGTTGCTTTGAATGGCACGGTAACTCCTGTCGATGATTTGAAAGGTATTCCGCAGCAAGTTTTTGAAGGAACACTGGAAGGCTTGAATGAGGTTGCGCTGGAAAAGTTTATCCGCAGGATGTGTTTGAAAAAGGAGAATCTGGAAACATTCTTGTCGAAACGTCCGCAACGTGCGGTAGAGGAACTGCAAGAAGAGCTTCGGAGGATTGGAGAACAGGTAAAATCTTGCGCTGTTCCCAGTTTTGCATGGGAACGGGCTGTTATAGGCAAGAATGATTTGATTTTTACGGCGGTCAACCAAAGAAATGCATGGACAGGGACGGAAGTGGCAGAGTATGATATTCCTCATTATTCAGAAGAAATAATGAGAGATTTGCTATGCCCGTCTGTTATTTAAAACAAAAACGTATGATTAATAAGCAATTGATAACCCGTCGCTTTTCCCGCGCTGTAGAGAGTTATAACCGTGAGGCGGTGGCACAAAAGCAGATAGCATACCGCATGAGTGATATGCTAAATCATTATTTGCCCCGTCCGTGCGGCCGGATATTGGAAATTGGTAGCGGGACGGGCTTTCTTACCCGCAGGTTGATGGAAACCCTCCATCCTGAAAAACTGGTGTTGAATGATATTTGTCAGGAGATGAGTTCTTGTTTCACCGATTTGTTGGGAAGCGGGCAGGCTACCTTTCTGGCAGGGGATGCCGAGTCCCTTCCTTTTCCAAAAGGACAGGATTTGATTGTATCATGCTCGGCATTACAGTGGTTTGTTTCTCCCGAGCTGTTTTTTGAACGTTGTAATACTTTGTTGAAGCAGAAAGGATATTTTGCTTTTACTACGTTCGGCAGGGATAATCTGAAAGAAGTTGCATCGGTTACCGGCAGCGGTCTTCACTATCGTTCTTTAGAGGAATTAGAAGAAGCGCTGCGCATACACTATGAGATCGTGAAGGCTCATGAGGAACGTATCTGTCTGACTTTCGGTACTCCGCTCGAAGTGCTTTATCACTTGAAACACACCGGGGTGGCTGCTGTCAGGCAACAAGCGTGGACTAAAAGGGATTTGCAGGATTTCTGTGACAAGTATGCCCGTTTGTTCAGTGATGGTCGTTCGGTGACTTTGACTTATCATCCTATTTATATTATTGCAAAGAAAAGACAATAGAAATAAAAAGAATCATGAAACAGAATGTATTTTTCGTAAGTGGTATTGATACAAATATTGGTAAAAGTTATGCCACGGCCTATCTGGCACATCTTTGGAACAAACAAGGATGTCGTACTATTACTCAAAAATTCATACAGACAGGAAATCCGGAAGGTTATTCGGAGGATATTGAGTTGCATCGTCGTCTGATGGGGATGGAGTATTTGCCTGAGGATGAGCAGGGACTTACCAAACCTGAAATATTTTCTTATCCGGCTTCTCCCCATTTGGCTTCACGAATAGATAACCGCGCCATTGATTTTGATAAAATAAAGCATGCCACGGAGGTGCTGAGTGAGCGCTATGATGCTGTTTAGTAGAAGGAGCCGGGGGGCTGATGGTGCCGTTGACAGAAGATAATCTGACTATAGACTATGTTCAGGAATCGGGTTATCCCTTAGTTTTTGTTACTTCGGGACGATTGGGAAGTATCAACCATACATTATTGAGTTTTGAGGCTATAGAACGGAGAGGGATAAAGCTTCAATACAGTGATGTACAATCTGTTTCCCGAAGGAGAGGATAAAATCATTCAAGCAGATACAGAAACTTATATTTGTCGTTATATAGAGAAGCATTTCATACAGCATTTGTGAAGGTACCTTGCTTGTAATTCATCTTTCTTGTTTATGATGTGTTACCTGATAAAAAGAGGTTGTTCTACATCTGACGACCTCTTTTATTAGTTGTATCCATAATTTTCCGCTTAAGTTATAGTATGATTTTTACTTTGTGGAGTAGTTTTGTCCGTGTAATGAGTTATTTCTCCTGTTCTGCATTGTACAAGGCGATATATCCGCGTTCTTCTGTATGGATGCGGACGGCATTCAAATGCGTCCTTGACATGTTTTGCCAATGCCTTTTACATTGCAATAGGAAAGCCATTCGATTTTGGCTTCGAGCAATGCTTCTTTTACGTCCTCGAATTGGGTCTTACAGATAATAGCTTCAATTTTTTTATTGTTGTATTTGTATTTTGTATATAATGTAATCTTTTTACCTTCTAAAAAACTAATACTTTGTTGTTATCCTTGTCTGGTTATGCTCTTTATGATTAAAAACTTAGCCCGAAAACGAAATAAGCCCCTTCAGTGCGTGGGTTTACGGTGACTTTGCAAAAGCTGGAACGGAGAATGAATCGGTGATTTTTATTTCCTTGGCGGCTCCCATGCTGATGTCGCATACGGTGAAACCGTTGGAACCGTTGCATACAGGGGCTTCGGAATAGTTGTAAAAGTCTGTGCCCCACGGAGTCGCTCCTATTTCCGCTGTCCATTCCAGCCCTGCCAGTGTGAAAGGTACGGTAGCCGAGATATAGGACGAATAGGCTCTGTTTCCTCCGTTATTCACTCCGTCGGTTCCGGCGAATTGGTATACCAGTTCAAGGCCAGCGGTCCGAAGTCATAACCTATTTGTGCCTCGAAGGTATGGTTGGTATTGTGTGAGCCGTAATGAAAATACCCCGGTCCTCCATTGAACCAGTAATCTGTGACGGAGATACTGAAACCTCCTGTGGCGTAGCCTAATGTGAGGTCAATCTCTTTTGTATCTTCTTTTTCGATACCTGCTGTTCCCCATGCAGACAATGAGAACCCTTTGTAAGAAACTGACAACGTGGGTTGGATACTGACACCTCCTAAATCCTGGCCACGCCAGATGTATCCGCTTACGAGATCGGCTCCTGCGCTGGCTTCCACTTTGTCCTGCGCCATGCCCATTGCCGGAACAGCTATTGCCAAGGCCGACAGAAATGTTGTTTTTCTAAAACTCTTTTTCATTGCTTTTTACCTTTTTAATCCATAATAGTGAGTTTGTTATATCTCGTATGTATTTGTTTTTCTTGTAATGGCTTGTGCTTGTTATGTGATAATACTTCAACGAATTCTATATTGGTTCGTTCGGGAAAAAGCGGATGATTCTCCAGTTTCGGACCTATTGCCGGCAAATTTACATCTTTTATATCATCTATGAAAACCACTAAATATGGATTTCACATACAAACAAATGTTCTTTTGTATTCTTTTCCATCTACTGTGATTGTTTTTGCCAACATTTTGCCGTCCGGGGTATTTATTTGTCTGGAGTTGGCAAGCAGGGGAAGATCCATGTCCACTGTTACTTCTTCTACCAGCTCGTTCTCCGTATGCAGTTTTAGGACCTTGATTCCTGAGAGCGTTTCCTGCGTGATGGCTTTCTTTTGAGTCAATTTGTTGTCATATACATACTTCCTATACATCTGGAGGCGTTACCACACATCATGACTTCAGAACCATCTGCATTGAATATGTGCATACTGAAATCCGCTTTGGCTGATTTCCCAATCAATGCCAGCCCGTCGGAACCGATCCCCGTGTGACGAGCTCCATCTGATGGAAGTTCTCACGGGGTCTGCTATGAGGTGCTTTAGGTGTTTACGTATATATAGTCATTACCTGCTCCCTGCATCTTTGTGAACGTGATTGTTGTTGCCATTTTGTCTATAATTTCTTCTGTTATTATTTCCTTTTGTCTTAATTTAGTGCAAATATATATCTTGTTGATGCTTTATAAATTGAGCCTATATTCTGTTATGGAACATATAGTTTAGGTAATATTTTGTTGGTTATTCAGTGTCGTATAATTGGTATCATATATAATTAAGGTGGATGATTGATGTAACAAGATGATAATATATTATCTCATTTTTATATTATTTTGTTACCTTTGCATCCTGTTGGATAAAAAGAGATTTGTAATGCAGAATATTATTGCGATAGAAAATGGTGTGACCCGCCATCCGCTGTACCGGATGAAGGAACCGGTGAATATGACACTTGCCGCCGGAGAACATATAGCTGTTGTGGGGAGAAACGGGGCAGGAAAAAGTATATTGGTAGATACGATTACAGGCCGGTGGCCGTTGTTGATGAACGAAGTGAAGTATGATTTCTCTCCTTCTCCTTCGAAGATGGCATACGAGAATATAAAGTATATTGCTTTCCGTGATTCATACGGAGATTCCGATGGAAATTACTATTATCAGCAACGATGGAATGCCCATGATTTGGATGAAACCCCACTGGTACGTGATTTGTTGCCCGAAGCGACCGATTCAGGTCTGAAAAAGGCTTTGTATGAACTGTTTGGCATAGAGAGGATGCTGGATAAACATATTATTCTGCTTTCCAGTGGTGAGTTACGTAAGTTTCAACTGACAAAGACTTTGCTGAGTAATCCGCGTGTACTGATTATGGATAATCCCTTTATCGGACTGGATGCGAAGACGAGGGACCTGCTTCATACATTGTTGGGCGAACTGACTAAAGTAACCCATTTGCAGGTAATCCTTATCTTGTCTAAGTCCGATGATATTCCTGCTTTTATTACTCATGTTATTCCTGTGGAAGACAGGGTGTGTGGTAAAAAGATAACTTTGCAGGAATATTTGGCGGTCCGTAAGCCGATACCGGAACGGATACTTTCCGAAGAAAAGGAGGCACGGATTCTGAATTTGCCTTACGGCGGTGATTTGTATCACACCGAGCACGTAGTCGATTTGAACAAGGTAAGCATCCGTTATGGCGAGCGTACCATTTTGAAAGATTTGGACTGGACAGTGAAATGTGGCGAGAAATGGGCTTTGAGTGGAGAGAACGGTTCAGGAAAGTCTACGTTGTTGAGTTTGGTCTGTGCGGATAATCCGCAGAGTTATGCTTGTGATATTACCTTGTTCGGCAGAAAACGCGGTTCCGGAGAAAGTATTTGGGAGATAAAGAAGCATATAGGATATGTCAGTCCTGAGATGCATCGCGCTTATCTGAAAAACCTTCCTGCCATAGATATTGTGGCAAGCGGACTACATGATTCTGTGGGGTTGTACAAACGTCCGCGTCCCGAGCAGATGGCGGCTTGTGAATGGTGGATGGATATTTTTGGTATTGCAGATTTGAAAGACCGGAATTTCTTGCAGTTGTCCAGTGGCGAGCAGCGTCTGGTGTTGTTGGCCCGTGCTTTTGTGAAGGATCCTGAGTTGCTTATTTTGGATGAGCCTTTGCATGGGTTGGACTTGTACAACCGCCAGTTGGTGAAAGATGTGATAGAAACTTTCTGTCGTCGTAAGGACAAGACCATGATTATGGTGACACATTATCAGGAAGAGTTGCCCGCATGTATAACTAACTTTCTTTTCTTGAAGCGGAATTAAAAGTTCTTTTTCTAAAGGTACGTTCCGGGCAGACGGAAGACGACTGGTTAAACGATAGTGCCTGTCGCTTTCCGGACAAGCCGGGATGTTGGGCTGAGTACAAATAATCCTACTGTTCGTTTCATAAATATAGCATTGAAATTTTTAAAAGAAAACGAATCATGGAAAACACATTAAAAAAGCCTATGACAGGCATTATTCCTCCTTTAGTGACTCCGTTACTGGATAATGACAAACTGGATATTGATGGTTTGGAAAGGTTGATAGAACGATTGATAAAAGGAGGAGTGCACGGATTATTTATACTGGGTACCACCGGAGAAGCGCAGAGTATCAGTTACCGGCTTCGCCATGAAATGATAAAGGAAACTTGCCGTATCAATGCCGGAAGACTTCCGGTTCTGGTTTGTATTTCCGATACTTCAATTGTAGAAGTATTCATCTGGCACATGTAGGGGCCGAGTGTGGTGCTTCAGCCGTAGTTTCCGCTCCCCCTTACTACTTTGCTCCGGGACAGCCTGAACTGGCCGAATTTTATGAGGACTGATTCCTCAGTTGCCGTTACCTATCTTCTTGTACAATATGCCGTCGCACACGAAGTGAATTTTGCTCCGGCTACTATTCAACGTATTGCCCGTAATCCTCAGGTGGTGGGGTTCAAGGATAGTTCGGCTAATGCCGTTTATTTCCAGTCCGTGATGTATGCCATGAAGGACAGACAGGATTCGCCATGTTGGTGGGACCGGAGGAATTACGGCAGAGTGTGTGTTGCTGGGTGGGACATGGGGGATCAACGGAGGTGGCCAATATGTTCCCGGAATTATATGTAGATCTTTATCATGCTGCGGTAGCGCGTGACATGGAAACCGTAAGTCGGCTGCAACCCTTGGTGATGCAAATCAGTAGCAGTATTTATACCGTGGGGCAGCATGGCTCCAGTTATTTGAAAGGATTGAAATGCGCGTTGTCTTTATTGGGCGTTTGTGATGATTTTGTTGCGGCTCCTTTCCATCGCTTCAATGTTCCGGAACGCGAGAAGATACGCAAGGCGTTGGAGGCACTCCCTTTTTGTCCGGAATTGAAACCTTAAATGCTCGGTCTGTATGCATATCATTGATATAATCGTCTTTTTGTTGTTTACCGGCGGAGTCGTGGCCTTCGGTTGTTCTTTCTTTAAGAAGAAAGGTACCTCCGAGGAGTTCACTTCTGCCGGAAGAAGTTTGCCCGGCTGGGTGGTGGGGATGTCCATTTTCGCCACGTATGTCAGCAGTATCAGTTATCTGGGATATCCGGGAAAGGCCTTTTCGGGAGATTGGAATGCATTTGTATTCAGTCTTTCTATTCCTATCGCCTCTTATTTTGCGGCTCGTTACTTTGTGCCTTTTTACCGGAGTCAGGACAGCATATCGGCTTTATAGCTTTTTGGAAAACCGTTTCGGTCCTTTGGG
>ENA-OQHP01000510-OQHP01000510.1-human-gut-metagenome-genome-assembly--contig:-NODE-510-length-12504-cov-1.796720_pt1 | contig 12504 bp, 15 predicted proteins | sample MGYA00242563_ERZ504717 | MGnify/ENA primary metagenome ERZ504717 (study PRJEB26092, sample SAMD00036212) | human gut metagenome | host: Homo sapiens | study: EMG produced TPA metagenomics assembly of...
CGCCTGTTCAGAATCTTCCTTCTTTCTGTCCAGAAGAAAAAGCTATTGTCTTCTTTTTTATAGGACGCAAACAAAGCACTTCCATCACCCAATGTAAAATAGAAGCGGATCTGATTTGTGTTTCATAAATTGCATCGGTACAAATAAGCGTAGTGACAGAAGCAAACAATTCATCCTGCTTTAACAACTTTTCTGCTTGCTGTTCCATGCTTTTGATTTCTTCAGCAGAAAAATAAGGCTCTAATAAATTGACATTTACAAAGTCCATCTTCCGCTGTTCTTCTTTTTTTTCTGTCTTCTTCTCAAGCTCAACTGTCTGTTCTTCAGATTTTATTTTTTCTTTTTCATTCGCATTTTTTCTAAGCAGAAAAATACCACCAAACAAAATTCCAAACAGAAAAGCTAGTAAAAGAACACTGATTAAAATTCTTTTCTTCATCTTTCTCTCACCATTTCTTTAATGAAAATAGTTATAGCCAAGGTTCACCGCCCTGACAACTCTTGAGTTCCATTCTGGTTTGCAGCTCGGAGTTCCTGGATTCGCATGAGACGGATACCACGTACTATATTGAACAATAAACTCAACCACACGCTCCCCATTCTGATGTCCATACTGGTTACATCCCGGATCATTTTGATTCTTGATATCTCCGATCACACAATGCAAGACATCTCCATTTTCCCGGTAAAAATCTACATAATCTCCAACCTGTCCATATAAAGTTGTACAGGCGATCACATATCTTCCATCGATGATTCCAAATCCTTCACTGTCATAATGTTCTCCACTTTGTTCTCTTAGCTGATACTGTAGACTTGTCCGACTTGTAATTGTTCTCCATCCCATATAAGTGTGAGTTGTTCCCATTCCTTCCGGAATCTCGATTGTAGTTCCTGCCGGATATTCCGGATTACAATAGCCCGTAACATACGAACTATTCAATGCATAGCTTCTTGAATGTACTGCATCCGAAGTGTTCCCTTCGATCGTAACGACTCTTCCATTTTCTACATACTGCACAATTCCAATATGTGTGTCCTGACCAAATACAATAAAGTCTCCCGGCTGGGGAGTATATCCTTCCGATGCATAATGGAATCGCCCTTTGTCTGCATAATACCGATGATAAGCTCGAACCGCTGCAGCTTTGGGTACAATTCCTGAATCAATCAGTCCTGCTTCGTTTGCACACCAGGACACGAAGCACGCACACCAAGGAGTCACATCACCATTAACAAATTGGCTTCCCATAACATATCGCCAGTACTTTGCTCCACTTGGATTATTTTCTTCCTGCAAAGCGATCTGTACAATTCTTTCTCCACCTCCTGCTATCACAGGAGTCGAAGACATCAGGGAAGCTATAATCCCTATAAGCGTTGAAATGATTGTTACCACTACAATGATTGGAACTAAGATTGCAATGATCACTCCAATTATAACTGCAAGGAATGAAAATATTGCCTGAACCACAACGGCAAGTACGGATAGTAATACCGCACCAACTGCCGCACCAATATATTTCAAAGAGGATGGCAAGGAATCCATTTCATGGTTTGCATTCTTGATCTCTGTCATTTTGGATTCTACATTTCTAATTGCCTGTTCACTTGCCATGGAGCGTTCCTGCATATAATCTTTGAACTTATCAGCTGCTTTTTTCCCTGCCGTGACCACCAGACTTCCTCCTGCTGTAACTGCTCCGGAAGTTGCTGTACTTGTTGCTGTTGCAGAATCAGCTACCGCTTTTCCCGTAACACTCTCCTTATTGATTCCTGCTTTTATTTGTAGTTTTATCTGCTCCTGTTCTTTGGAAAGATACCTTTCTCCTTTTCGGATGGATTCTTGTCCTGCAGCTGAACTTCTCTTGTCCGTAATTCCTTGTATTTCATTTTCTGATGATAGCTTTTTGTTTTTCTCTCTGTGATTCCAATGATTTTGGAATCTTTTCAACGGATTGTACTCAAATCTTTGATATGTATTTACCCCTGATGTATCCTCCATACGGTAAAGATCTGCTGTATAAACATTTGCTACTTTTTTTCAATCTCTTCTGTGAAATCATAATTGTCTTTTAAAATTCCGCTTCTTGCTTTTGAACTTGCTTTAGCTTCTTTTATTCCTTCAGCTATATATCTTTTCTTTAACGATTGCGGTAACTGATTCCATTTATGAACCTCTTTTCCATCTAAAAACCTTGTTGGATCTACATAAGCTGATTGTTCTTCCTGACGGTCTGGTTCATTTCCCATGCTCAAGGCTGTCATATGCTGCTTGGAAGTTTTAACTGACTGCTTTGCAGCATTTAAGGCAAGTGCTGTTGCTTTAAATGTTTTTTCGTCTTTTGCATTAATCCGCATCCTATCCAACCTTCTGTATCTACCTCTACTTCTCTGAGTTTTCCTTTCTCCTCTAATAATTTCAGATATCCAAGACAAGTTTTTGTATCTTTATTAAACAAACGTTCCACATCTGTTACTGTGATATCCATAATACAGGAAACCTCAAGAATCAGTTCTTCTTCTTTTTTACTCAACACAGAACGTGGCTCTATTTTTTCTTTTGTACCGAAATTCGGTACAACCTCTTCTTCAAAAGATAACCGTTTTTGCTCCTTCGCTTTTTCATGGAAGTTAGTACTGTAATTTTTATACAATACGTTCTCCTTGCTGATTAGTGCATCAAACATCACAACCTTTTTATTCCACACCATAACACCCTCACCGATATTTCCGGAAGACAGTGCTTTAAATTCCTTTGCACTAAATTCCTGGATAGCAGCAAGACTCTGTGCATCTACACCACCCTGATCGAGAAAAGCTTTGTAGGAACAGTTCTGAAACAATTCAATCAGTGTCTGATTAGATAAGGCTGCTGTTACATTCTGCATAGCCATTGTTACAATCCCACCAAACTTACGGAACGTAATAACCGCATTATTAAGCTGACTTGCACTCCCTGGTTTCTTAGATACTACCTGTGTCTCATCGATCACAAGATGCGTTGCCTTCTGGAACCTCTTATTGTAATCCATACGAACGGACAGATAATGCAGGATCGTGACCATAACTGCCTCCCAATTATTCTCCGGCACATTGGACATTCCAAAGCCGATCATACGACGATTCAGACTTACATTGGATGGATGAGCCAGCATATCACAGCTACCAATGGTATATTCTTCCAAACTGTTGTAGATCTCTCGGATCAAGGCTTCATCATGCTCATTATCGACTTGTTGTAATTCCTTATGGATTTCCTCTCTCAGCCACAAAAGTGTCGGCTGTTTCTTTAGTTTTTTCTGTTCAAATACATCCTTAAACATGCGTTCCGTACATCGGCTGATGATCGATCATGCTCCTGTGTAACATTGATGTTTTTCATTACAGCTGCACACAAGGTCTTGGCATATTCCGTCTGTTGCGCAATAAATTCTTTCTGCACTGCTACGGAAGATGCAAACACTTCTTCTGATACCTCAAATCCATTTAGGAAGATTCCGCTTTTTGGTGTCAGATCAAAATAACTTCCTTTGTCTTTCTCCACAATATCTCGGAATTCGTTTTGTGGGTCGATTATCATAATATCGTCATCTGTTGCAAGCAATGTCTGTGACAGCTCAGTCAACTTGATCAGCATAGATTTACCGGAACCGGAAAGCCCTACGATAATTCCATGCGGATTCGGCAGTTTCTTTCGATTCCCCACAATGAAATGCTTTGTAGTATGGTTGAGTCCCATCATCTGTCCTCCCGGCTCAATGACATCCTGTGCAAAGAAAGGCTGAAATGCAACAAGGGAAGAAGTTAAGAAGAAACGCATATAATCAACTTGTCTTCCACCGATCGGGAGTGCCGTATTCCATGCTTTTAACTGTGTATAATCACAGGTTTCTAGCACAACACCTTCTCTTTTCCGATCGCCTGCATTTCTTTCATACGTTCTGCAAGCTCATCCTCATCATGAGCAGTGATTACAACCAACAAATTTAGAAAGAATCCCTTTTCATCATTTTCATCAAGCTGATCGATATAGGATTCGATCTCATTCTTTTTCTTCTCTCTTGGATAGGATGCATTAATGGCCGGTATACCTGCATTTCGCTTCTGTTCAATCTCCTCGGTGATTGCTCTTTCATTATTGACCTGTGCATTGATCAGCTTGTCATTTACCAGGTCTGTCTCAACTGGAGCATAATCCAGTGTGAGAAAAGATGGATAAGAAACATTTGACATGGAATGAATAAACTTATCCGTATCAATTGCCTGACGATATCTGTGCCCGAACAAAACCGTAACATAGGTATCTCCCATGACCATATAGTTTGGATACTGTTTAATGCTTCGTGGTAAGATATCATTCTTCCAGTCTTTCTGATGTTTCTTTTATCGGATGGGAGATTGATATAATCCTGTTGCTCTGGATGATTCGGACAGATCAGTTTCTGCAGTGATTCCAAACGTTCCAAGGTACTTAGCTTTTCAATACGGCTTCCCCATCCGGCAAATGCTTCCATAATGGTTGTCTCAATCGCATTCAAATACACTCTTGCATTCGCTTCATTATCTGCTCTTGTAGTCACGGTCAGATAACGCAGCGTAGTTACATTCGGATTGGTTTCCTTGATTCTTTCATCCTGCCACTGTCTGATTCCATTTGCAATATCCGGATACTCTGCTTTATTCTTTTCTGCACGAATAGACTCCAAAAACTCTTCCATGCTCTGATATTCATTGGCTAATGTGATTTTAAATTCTACATCCATCGAGTTTAACCAAAACATCAGATTCATAAGAAAATCTTTCTGTTCTCCGATATTCTTGTTGATGTAATTGATATCTTCAAAGATATAGCATCTGTCATAAACCGCCATTTTTTCTTTTGGCTCGATCTTAAATATCCCATTCTCAAAGGCTCTGTCAATCTGCAGAGATTGTTTTACATTCTTTGGTACTTTTACTACCGGCATTGTTTTGCTTTTTTTGACAGAAACAGACTGTTTCCGTTAAAGATTGACATTTATTTCTTCCTCCTTGTAGTTCTTTTTTTCTTTGGCTCATTGATACGTTTTGTATCCATAGAAAAGATTCTGTGCTGTGAAACATTCCTTTCTTCCATTTCACAAGGCAGTTCTTTGGTTTGCATATAAAACCACATATTTTTTAATGATTCAATCCAGGTATGTCCCTGGTGCTTCACCATTGCTAGATAAATAATCGGAACCATGAATGGGATTCCGGCATAAATAGAAAGATTGATTGCAAGGCCTGTTGCTTTCCACACAGAAAATGCAATTCCTCCGGCAACAAGCAGAGCAACCACACCATACCCTAGTTCTCTTGCGGTAAATCCTTTCCATAACTCATTTTTATATTGTTCCTCAAAATCTTTATTTAAGTCTATTTCATGCACGTTCACCTCATTACAGATTGAATGTTTTATTTAAAAACGTTGGTGCTCCTTTTACGGAAACTGCCATCAGGATCATATAGATCATGGAATTAAGAGCCTGGGCAAATCCATCAAACGCATTAAAAATGGCACTATCAGATGTAAAAATGGAGATACCGGAAGTGATTCTTCCTGCGATTGCAATGGCAAGTGCTATAACGACAATTTCAAACGTATTGGATAGAAAGCTTTTCATCCATGCATAGGCTGTTCCTTCGATTCCACGTCCTCCTGTGATCGAAGGCATTGCAAGTGGGAATGTTACAACCAGAAGATACAACTTAATATAGCGGCTGTACAGCGTGATCAGAATCAGAAATGCACAGACCATTGCTACAAGGAAGTAGAACAACCCATAGATCCAGAAAAACATAACAGAACCGACATCCACATCACCAGTAAAGAAGGCCGCGGTTCAATCATGACCGCCGTTCCTGCCATTGCCGATGCCATTTCAAAAATCTTTTGATCACGTCCAATCCTTTTACCAACAGTACGTTTAAGACAACCACCTTGATCATTGCTTCGATCATAAGTTCAATTGTCATATTTTCTTTGAAGTTTCCAACTGCTTTAAAAATCCCATCATCACAAAAAGTTCAGACTCATAATTCCGATGACAAAGCCCACGGATACAATTCATTATTTACATAAGTCCATGTAGCAGATGAAAATCCTTCCGGTGTCTTTGTCATGATTCCCATACATGCTGACATGGCAGTATTCCATATCGCACTGGCAATCTGATAGAATGGTCCGTATAATAAACTGCCATTTAGAAAATCCGGCAACCAGTCTGGCATCTTTCTTCTCCTCCTTTTTATGCTCCTACACTTGAAGTGATCACTGGAATCAACTGTGGTGTGATAACTGCAACAAGACCTCCTGCAATTCGTTTAAATGCCATAGACTGTGCACCACCGTCCTGAGAGTTCATGGATTGTGCCCACTCAAAAACACCCCATAGCAGATACAGACTTCCGATGGAGGATACGATTGCTGCAATCAGCCCATAGATTGTATTAAAACCAGTCTTGATTACTGTATTTCCATCAGTTTCTGCAGCAAGAACCGGAAATCCTAACTGCAAAACAAATACTGCAGACATCATTAAAGAAAGTGTCATCAGTGTTACCAATTTTTTTCTATCCAGTTTTATCAATTTCTTTCTCATATCCTTACTCTCTCCCAATATGTAAAACTTTTACTAAAATAAATACTAATACAAGCAGCACAACCGCAAAGGTTCCAAACCCTACTAAACCTTTCCATACATCTGGTGCAAACATCGCTGCTACAACTCCTAATACAATACTTAAAATAAATGCGATTACTACTATTACTTTTGTTTTCCAATTACTTCTTCTCATTTTTATTCTCCTCTCCAGTATTTTTCTCCTGCTTACATGGAATCCTGCATATTTTTTGTAAATCCTTTAACAGAAGCTCTGTGATCACATTTGCTGTATCACTATCTGACAGATAACGATACAGTGCAGTTTCATAATCCTTATAATGACTGTTCTTTAAATAATCCTTAGATGCACGTAAACGTTTTGCTACTTTTCCTTTCGGATATTGCTCCAACAGAAGATCTAGCGTCTGTGAAATGTTTTCCGTCTTTTCATATTGTTCTTTCATATCTTTGTAGAACTGCTCCGGGAATTTCATTCTTCCCAATCGTTCGGTATACAGATAGTGTTTCTGCTTTGTAAGAAGGAAATAAACGATCGCACCCACAAAACAAATTCCGGCAACTAATGCAAAAAGAATGCCTGTTCCCATGTATTGTAAAGCTGTCATCGTTACTCACCTCTACTTTTGACGGAAACAGTCACTTACTTCATGGACTTTTTCCATTAAACAATCCGGAGTCATGGTATTGCTGAAATATCCGGATGCATAAACCCGATGCTCCTGTTCGTCATAATAAAACTTCACTCCCGGATGCTGTGTATTTAAACGAACAAGCAGTTTATCTAATGCTCTGCTTTTCTTCTTTGGAGCTGAAATGTCAAACGCTGCCGGACTTGAAAACAGGAACACATAATCTAAGTTATTGATATTAACATGCAGCTGTTCCCCCTCTTCGGAGTGTTTGATTTCAGCAGAAATATATTTTGGTTCATTTTTTTTCAAATATCTGTTTAAAACGGATGCTGTCAGCTCTTCAATACTGCACTCTTTCGCTCTGACTCATTGGACTCCTGCTTTCTTCCAAAGGTTGGAACATAAGGTTTTTCTTTTGTATCGGAATTCGGTACGTCTTCCTCTTCTTCCTCATTTGTACCCAATTCGGTACAGCTTCCTCTTCTTTGCTTTGAGAGATACTTGATACCAATGTTAACAAACGGTTCTTTTCTGCTTCAATTCTCTTAACTTCCTCAGAAAGTTGCTCCTTTTCACTTTGTAGCTGATTATTCTCTCTTCAAGCTGTTTACTTTTTATTCAGCTCTTCGAGTTCCTCTTTTAAATATCTGCTCTCGTTTTCGTAAAGCTTTATTTCTCTTCTTCAAGACTCTGCAGTTCTTCTTCATTCCACTTATTCATTCCACCAAGTAAGGATTCAAAAACTTGGTTGCTTCTCCTCCTGGCTTGCCATCTGCATCCAAAACAAGTCCTAGCATATCTAACTTATGCTCAAAAGTTTCCTTTGACTGTTTTGCCTGGATTTCCATGTTTTTGCTTTTTCAATTTGCACCTGATAGCGTACTTCCATGGAATCCTTTGCTGTCTCAAACTCCTTTTCTTTTTTGTTCAGTTCTTCTTTGTCTCGTTCAAGCTGTTTTTTTTCTTCACAGAGCTGCTGATACCAAGTTTGCTGATTTTGTTCCTCTTTATGCAGTTCCTCTTGTTGTTTTTTCAGTTCCTGTCCTTTTTGGTTCAACGTCTCTTTTTCCTGCTTGATCGATTCGAGTAAGTTATTTAAATGTTTTTTTCTGTTCCAGATAATCCCGTTCCCTTTGCTGAAACAGTTTCTCCCGTTCTTGGTAGATTTCATTCAAATCTCGGTACAACGGATCCTGGTTTGCTTCATTTATCATAATGTTCCATTCGCTCCCTTCTTCATTCTCCATCATAGAACACCATAGGGAACTCAGAATTTAAATCAAAATGATGCGTTCTAATGAATTCATGTGCATCTTCACTTGTTTTAAATCCTCTAGCTATCTTAATTTCTCCGTCAAAATTTAACCATTCAACTCTATACATATTTTTGTACCTCACATTTCTTGAAACACGTATTTCTACGGTTTACTTCACCTCTAATAGATTCTTACCGCATTTTTTATCGGGATTGCGAACTTGTTTCGCAATTACCTATTTTAATTCTATAAATAGTTCCACCCATCACAGTTACAGACATCCCAAGCAAAACAGAAAACACTAAAATTCTGCTTTCTTCTCCGGTTTTTGGTGCAGGACCACTTAAGATTTCTTCTACTGCTTTTGTTTCCTCCTCTTGTGTACCGAAATTCGTACATCATCCTTTTCTTTCACTTGTTCGCTATTCTTTGGCTCTTCCTTTTTCTTTTGCTCTTTACTTGCTTTTGTTTCTGTCTTAGGAACTTCTAGCCGCTGTACACTTTTTAGTTCTTCTTTTTTCATATTTCCACCCGTTTTGAGCATAAAAAATGCACCGAAGCCGCAGCCGATGCCAAATAAAAAAATCAGGATGGTAATGATTACTCTTTTCATCCCACTGTTTTCCTCCCTTAAAGGATGAATTTTTCTTTTGTCACTTTGCAATTGACAGCCAAACGATACGGAGTCCTTGAATAGCCGGTACAAGTTGCTAAAGTAAAGGTCTGTACATCCTCTTGATCTGGTTTCCAATCATCCTGGAATACCGCATCCTTTTTGTGACAGGAATATACAGACACGATTGTAAGTCCCTTGGTTCGCTCTGGCGTATAGATATAAATGCTTTGTACTTTGTCTTCATCCACTGTAAGTTCATCTAATTTTCCAAAGATCTGCCCGGACATCATGTTATGTCCGAAAAGACAGATATGCGGATCTGACAAGTTTTCATTTACATGAGCAAAGGTAAATACCGAACCTAGTACACTTCGTTTTCCATCAAATCCTTTGTTTAAGTATTCTGTATCTGTTCTGCCATGTAAGATGGGCTCATCCACTCCGATCTGTGGGATATAAAGCCATCCAATGATATCCGGATTGACTTCCTTAAGTAATTCAAAATCAATCCTCCTGTTCATAGGATCTGATGCATCCTCATTACTTTCCGGTACTACAGCCGTTTTTTTAATTGCTTCATGACTGATCTTTGCATCCAGAAATGGTTTATGTTCGTGATAGGCAAGAATACAAAATACTACTGCCATTCCAAGGAATAGCACGATCAGAAATCTGTATACTCTGTCTCTCATTTAATGTTTCCTCTTATACAAAATCGTACAAAGCAATGCTCCGCACACACAGATTCCTGCCACTGTGACATACTTCCAAGTGTTCTCCTGAAGACTTGTCTGCGGTGCAACATTGTCTTCCTTTTCCGGCTTTTCCGTATGTTTTGGTGCGATCATAACATCATACTGCATCTCACCTTCTGAATCATTCCAGGTCGGTACTGCGATCAAGGATGGTTCTACCGTGTCATAGTTTTCTGTATCCTGTGCATAAATCAGATATACACCTACCTCTAGATTTTTAAATGTTACGAATCCATCTACATCTGTCGGTGCTGCACTTGTACTTTCTCCCGCAGTTGTAAGCAATTTTTCTGCCGCAGTTTTTAGATCATTTGCATTCTCGATTGCATTCAAATCTACTTCACTCTTTTTATAACTATCTGTCAGTACATACTCTCCATGCACGATCTCTGCCACTTTCTGACAGCTGAACATCACATTGCTTTTATTTGTGCCTGCTTTTCCGTCCGTCAACACCACCTGGATACTTCCGGTTTTTACCTCTTCGACCTTTGCAAGCTCCTCACTGTCCGGCAACACCTGATCTCCAATGACCGTGACCGTTTTATCGATCACAAGATCATTATCATTTAATGTTGTCTCTGCCGCAGCTACGTTTGATGCACCAAGAGCTGCAAATACACACGCTGCGGCCAGTATCTGCTTATATCTTACCATCTTCATATGTCTCCCTTCTGTTCCACAAATACAATCCGATTGCTATCGCAGCAAACAAAAATGGCAAGAGGAAAAAGATAAGTTCTCTCGCAGATGGAAGTTCCTGTTTGATTGCATCATGCTGTGCCTTCTTATATTCCACACGCTTTCCGGTCACCAGTAACCGATGGGTGTTAATTCCATATGGTGTGCACGTAACCAGTGTCACCAGATCCTCTCCTGCTTCGATCTGCAGACCGGAGACATCTTCCGGCTCTACGATCTGTATCTTATTCACCTTGTATGCAAGTGTTTCATTTCCAATCCTTAAGAAGAACAGATCTCCTTCCACCATCTCATCCAGGCGGATCAATAGTTTGGAGCTTGGAAGTCCTCTGTGTCCGGTCAGAACACAGTGGGTATTTGCTCCACCTACAGGAAGGCTCGTTCCCTGCAGATGTCCGATCCCGTTTGACAGTGCAGTATCATCCGTTCCATGATAGATTGGCAATTCCACATTGATCTTTGGGATATCCAGACTTCCCATTGTTCCATTCCCGGATATGTTCAGCTGCTTTTCATAGCTTTCGTCACTTAAGATCTCGGTATCAGAATTATCTACAACTGCACCGCCTGTCTGGTAAAGCATGTCATTGTATGCAGCTGCATTGTCCATGATCTCCTTAAGCTTTGTATCATCTTTTTGCTTACTTGCGTTTGGTAGGTAGCAACGGCATCCGACTGATGCCGCTGCTCGATTACATTCCAGATGATTGGCAGACAGCAGAGTGCAAACCCGATTATGAATATGACTCTTGTGCCCCATTTATTTCTCATGTAATCTCCTTTCCTTTTTGCTTAGATTTCTTCGTCTTTCTTACGACCTTTTACAAGTGCAACGCTCATAAGGACAAGACCTGCTCCAAGCATGATTACTACTGTAGATGTACCAGTAATTGGAAGCTTCTTTCCGACCTGGTTGACGATTGTAATATTGGCTGAACCATCTTCTACGCTTGTTTCCAGTGTTTTGTCCTCTGACTTACTGATACCATTGTAGAAGGTTTTGATATTGGCTTTTGCATCAAATGCTGTAAGCGTCTTATCTGTTGCACCATCACCTTTCACATAGCTGTCACGCTCTGTTGTAAATGTTGCTTTGAGTTCCAGCTTGATCGGGTCTTTTAATAAACGATATCCATCCGGAGCGTCAGTCTCCTTCAGATAATAAGTACCGCTATCAAGTCCGTAGATATTAAATGTTCCGTTTGCATTAGATACCATTTCTACAGCTGTATCTGGCTTCGTGCCACCTGTGTGGTCTGTACCACCAATGGAATCACGGTTGATGACAATATATCCATCCTGTCCTTCTTTTACATATACTTCATTTTTGCAATCCGCATCTGAGTACAGACGGAATTTTGCTCCATCCAGCACCTTGTCATGATCGTTCGTTTTGATTGGATTTAATCTGTAGGTGAAGCATACAACAGTATCCCATGGTGTATATCCAGTCTTTCCTTCTCCTGTTGAATCAGCGTCATTGGAGAACTCAAGGCGGACATCATTTTCAAATCCTGGACGTCCTGTTTTTTCTGCAGCTTTATCATTCAGTGTTGCATTATATGTAAGTGTTACAGTCTGTCCGTAGGTATTCTCTTTCCGGTTGTCGACTTCATCAAATTCACGATCCACAATCGTCTTGAGATCAGCGACTGCAATCATAAAAGTTTCGCCATTATCCGGTTTCTCTGTCACAGTGAACTCATTATTATTCAGCGTATATGTTTTGGCTTTTCCGTCTACTGTTCCAGAAATTTCAACTTTTACACTCTTTGCATTGAATGTCAGCGCATCATCCATTACATCATGCCATGCATAGTAATAAGTATCATATCCATTAATATCCGGAACATTTGATGTATATTTGTATGGAACTGTCTGCCCGATCTCATA
>ENA-OQHP01000511-OQHP01000511.1-human-gut-metagenome-genome-assembly--contig:-NODE-511-length-12504-cov-1.373111_pt1 | contig 12504 bp, 17 predicted proteins | sample MGYA00242563_ERZ504717 | MGnify/ENA primary metagenome ERZ504717 (study PRJEB26092, sample SAMD00036212) | human gut metagenome | host: Homo sapiens | study: EMG produced TPA metagenomics assembly of...
GGCTTTCAGAGTCGATCCTGGGGATCTCTTCGGAATTGCGGCAGATGGCATTGATCATCATACTGTTAAAAGCAGGATTGTCCCTGAATTTGGCAGATCTAAAGAAAGTAGGCAGACCGGCTCTTATGATGTCCTGTGTTCCTGCCAGTTTTGAAATTCTGGCCTTTGTTATTTTTGCCCCGGCTATCCTGCATATTTCAAGAGTGGAAGCGGCTGTAATGGGAGCTGTTTTAGGCGCAGTGTCACCGGCAGTTGTGATCCCGCGAATGGTTCAGCTGATGGAGACAAAATATGGAACAGACCAGAGAATTCCGCAGATGATCATGGCCGGTGCATCCTGTGATGATATTTTTGTGATCGTCCTGTTTTCCACATTCACCAATATGGCTCAGGGCGGCAGTGCACATGTTGCAGATTTTATCAATATTCCGGTATCCATTCTTTTAGGCATAGCACTGGGAGCAGTGGCAGGATACGGGCTCAGCTTGTTCTTTGAAACAGCTTATGCAAAAGAACATTATGTGCGCAACAGTATGAAAGTAATTCTGATCCTGGGAATGTCATTTTTCTTAATGTCTGTGGAAACATGGTTAAAGGGAAAGGTATCTGTTTCCGGTCTGCTGGCAGTTGTAAGTATGGCAGCAGTGATCCGGATCAAATGTATTCCCAAGGTATCAAAACGTCTTTCAGAGAAATTTGGAAAACTGTGGATTGCAGCAGAGGTGATCCTTTTTGTACTGGTAGGTGCAGCTGTGGATATCCGTTATACCATGCAGGCAGGGATCGCAGCAGTGCTGATGATCTTTGTGGGCTTAATGTTCCGGGCTGTGGGAGTATCCCTTTGTATGCTGGGCACGAAATTAAACAAAAAAGAGCGGCTGTTTTGTGTGATCGCCTATCTTCCAAAAGCAACGGTACAGGCAGCGATCGGATCCGCACCTCTTGCAATGGGATTGCCCTGTGGCCAGATCGTCCTGTCAGTAGCGGTTTTAGCAATCCTGATCACAGCGCCTTTAGGAGCAGCAGGAATGGATCTGACTTATGATAAACTGCTGGTACGATCAGAAGACTGACCAGCAAACTGGTTCCTGTATTTTAAGGGAGAAAGGCCATAGGCACCCCGGAACTGTTCAATAAATGCTGATCTGATTGTATCCTACGTCAGTACTGATCTCAGATATAGGTTTTTTCGTGTTTAGGATCAGATTTTTTGCCATATAAAGCCGGTATTCGTTCAGGTATTTAATAGGGGACAGCCGGGTATATTTACGGAACAGGTCGGTACAGCGGTTCTTATTGATGATCCCGTAGGCAGCAATCTGGCGGACTGTCAAAGGATCCTGATAATGGCTGTGGACGAAACTTAACATGGACTGGAACAATTCTTTTTCTTCTTTATCGTTCTGGTCCGGTTTTTCATCAAAGGAGCGGATCAGTTCCTCAAATACCTGGGATAGAAAATTTACAATGGAAAATATCCCAAAGGTTCGCTGGTCTGATCTAAAGACTTCTAAAATGTTGATCTGGCCCGGATTTAAAGCTGGATGGAACTGGTGAAATTTTCGTTTTCCAGGAAAGGCTGGATATAGTGTTTTAAGATCATGGGATGGAAAATGTCAGGAGAAAAGTTGATACACAGGGAACAGGTATCTTTCCGGTGGTGTGGGAACTGTGAAGCTGATGGTCCTTTACCAGAAGGATCTTATCTCCGGACAGACGGAGAGAGTCACCATTGATGCAGTATTCCAGCTCTCCCTCTGAAACCCAGTTTAATTGCAGCTCATTGTGCCAGTGGAAAGGTGTGGAGTCACTGGCAGCATGGTGATAGGTCTGTGTGAAAATGGCAACAGGAAAGTCTTCTGACAGGTAATTGACTTTTTCCTGCAGGTCATCGGTAGTGGATATGACAAATTCAGTTCCGGCCTGATTGCATTTTGGAAAGGAAACATTCATAAAGTATCATTCTCCTTTTGTATATGTATGTTTGTATATTTAGTATGTTCAGAGTCTTTTCTGATATGAATTGTCCAAGTATATCACTTTTCCCTGTTTTTCGGAATGGGGACAGTGATAATCTGGTACAAATGTGATATAATCCGTTCTATTAGTGATAGAAACATAAGTCCATGTGACTATACTGAGGGTACAGACCGGACAGAACGCTGCCGGATAAAATGAGGAGGTCATATTATGGTATCTGTAAACGGAGAAAGATTACTGGCAAGGATCAACGAACTGGGAGCAATTGGAAAGGACGCAGAAGGAAGAAGAACCCGACTGGCTGCTTCTGATACAGAAAAACAGGGCAGGGACCTGGTTTCCAAATGGATGAAGGAAGCTGGTTTAGAGGTAGTAGTAGACCGGATCGGAAATATTTTCGGTATCTGGGAGACTCCTGAAAATAAAGATCAGGCGCCCCTTATGATCGGTTCCCATATTGATACGGTCATCAACGCTGGACAGTATGACGGATGTCTGGGTGTGATCTCCAGTATTGAAGTGATCAAAACTTAAAGGATGCAGGAATGGTTTCTGCAAGGCCTATTGTTGCAGCTGCTTTTACCAATGAGGAAGGTGTCCGCTATTCACCTGATATGATGGGATCTTTAGTTTATGCTGGCGGTATGGATGTAGAAGACGCTCTGGATGCAGTAGGAACAGATGGAACTGTTTTAAGAGATGAATTAAAGCGCATCGGATATGAAGGAACCGTAGAGCCTGGATTTATTAAACCATATGCATTTGTGGAACTGCACATTGAACAGGGACCGATCCTTGACCATGAGGGCATTCGCATCGGCGCAGTAGAGAACCTTCAGGGCATCCACTGGCAGAGAGTTACGATCGAAGGTGCTGCAAACCATGCAGGAACCACACCAACTGCATTAAGACATGACGCAGGACTGGCAGCAGCAAAGGTAAATGTATTCTTAAGACAGTTAGTGGAGAAGTCAGGGGGCGTTGCTACCGTAGGCTGTATTGAATTTAAGCCAAATGCCATCAATGTTATCCCCTCAAAGGCTGTATTTACTGTGGATTTAAGAAACCCAGACAAAGAAAAGCTGGGTAATGATGAGAAGATCCTGGCTGTGTATTTAAAGGATCTGGCAAAGAAGATGATGTTAAGATCTCCACCGAGCGTCTGACAGAATTTGATCCGGTTCCATTTGACGAAGGCATTGTAGAAAAAGTGGAAAAGGCAGCAAAAGCCCATGGTTTAAGTGTAAGACGCATCACTTCCGGCGCAGGGCAGGATGCCCAGATGATCGCAAGGATCTGCCCGACAGCTATGATCTTTGTACCAAGCGTTAAGGCATCAGCCACAACCCGGAAGAATATACCAAAGACGAAGACGTACTGGCAGGCGCAGGCGTATTCTTAGATGTTGTAATGGACATGGCAGTTGTGGGAGTGCCAGCGGCACGTAACAACTGACTTTCATTTAAGTCCAGCGGTGTGATGTCAAGAAAATAAATGATTTAAAAATCATACATTTTTGATATATACCGCAAAGACAAAAAACACCCACCTAAGCCCTGTCGACCAGATTTTTTAAATGAGCAGGGCGTAGTTCATCAGCAAGCAGATGGAATCTACTTTGCTGGACAGTATAGGCGGTTGTCTTTCAGCAGTCGAAAGACTAAACGCACAAATTACGGGCAGTTAATGCGAGTGCACGTTTGTGTTGGCATCTGTTTATCTCTTTGTATTTGAGGTGGTAGAAGTCGCTGTATTTCTTGTCGCATCTTACAAGAGAAAATGCGGCTTCACACAGATAATACTTTAAAATCGGTTGCCTGATGGAATGAGCCTTGTAACTTCGGCTTCAAATCCACCGGACTGGTGTTGTTTCCAGGCAAGCCCCGCATATTTAGCAAGCGATGCCTGATTATCAAAACGATTGATATCTCCGATTTCAGCCATGATACCGGCTGAATATACAGGCCCAATACCTGGAATGGATATCAATACATTTGGCAAGAGTTCCATCAGGGCTATGATAGCTTTATCGAACTCTTTGATTTGAGATTCCAATGCCTTCATAGAGGTTATGGATATTGAAAGCACCTGATTAACAGAGTCATTTACCGTCTTGGGTAAACGGTAAGAACTGCGGGCAGCTTTCTGAATGGCTTTGGCTACTGCATCAGGATCAGGAAAGCGATTCTTTCCTTTTTCAATGATGAAGTCAGTAAGCTCATGTAAGTCCATATTTGCCAGTGCTTCTGCGGATTCAAATTCATCGTAGACAGCAAGGGCAGTAGTGCTGAAGGCATCGCTGAATACCTTCTCCTGCGTCATAGTAGAATACTTCTTGAACAGCACATTCATGAATCGCTGCTTTTCTTTGACAAGATTCTGAACAGCGAAGAAACGTGCCCGTGTGAGGTTTTGGAGAGCTTTATAACGGTAGTCTCCCATATATACCTCTTTGTTGATTCTACCGAAACGCAGGCAGTCAGCAATAACAAAGAGTCCACATAATCATTCTTTGGCAAGTCATTGTAAGTATCGTGAAACTTCTTGACTTGCTTAGGATTGAGGACATGAATCTTTCTGTTAAACGGTGCCAGAGTGGCATCTTCCCTTAAGAAGTACACGAGATTGTCTCCGTAAACTGAGGTTGCTTCAAGACCGATCAGAACCGTGTCAAGGGAATGTGAAGTTAAAGCAGAATAGATTTTTTTTACCAACAGGGTAGAACCTTCATGAGAGTTAGCAACAGAAAAGTTGCTGTGTTTATCTCCATTTGGAAGCATTAAGTAAACGACATTGGATTTGCTGCTTACATCGATACCGACGTAAAGTGTGTTCATTGTAATCACCTTCTTTCGTTGTAGATTAAAGTGTTCAATCGGCTTGGTAAAACCCATGATCATGGAGCATCGACACCCTCGCATATAAGAATCCAGCTTAAGATGGACAGATGCGAAACCACACTGCTAGATGGTTATCCATGAACTTAAGCAAACAGCCAGCCGGTTTGAAGCTAACTTCCATGTCAGGGGAACAGACTTAGTATGAAGCAACCATTACTGGTTCAACAGGAGTGAAAAGAACTATTACCTGATTGACACTGGGACAATTATATCATGGGCTTTACTAAGCCTATTGAACAAATATTTATTTAGTAACTTATTAACCAAAATATATGTATTTATGTATCTAAAAGATATATACGAGGTAGTAACAGAATGATAAAAGAAATGGGAATGGAAGATCAGTGTGTGATCACCTCTGTTTCCCTGGATTATCTGAAACGGGTGAAGGAAGCAGAGCCGGAGTTAAAAACAGGTTATATCCTGCAGCAGCCTATGGTTCTTATTATAAAAATGAATTTGTGGATTTTATCAGCATCCGGTCCAGCCTTGTGACAAAGAAGCAGATCCAGGCGGCTCATGAATATGGTAAAGCGATCCACGTATGGACGGTAAACAGCCGCTCTGAAATTGAACAGATGGCCCTGATGGGCGTAGACAATATTATCACCGATTATCCTACAAGGGCAAAAGAAGTGCTGTACCAGCCGGATGTAGCGAAAAAATTACTGACATATATCAGGCAGGTGATGAAATAGGAGGAAGATACAGTGAGAGCAGTACTGCAGAGAGTGACTAGAGCAAGTGTCACAGTAGATGGAGAAGTTTTGGGAAAAATTGGAAAAGGATTTATGATCCTTTTAGGAGTAGAAAATTCAGATACAGAAGAGATCACCGACAAAATGGCAGACAAGATCTGTAAGCTGCGTATTTTTGAAGATGAAAATGGAAAGACCAATTTAAGTCTGGCAGACGTAGGAGGAGAACTGTTGGTCATCAGCCAGTTTACCTTATATGCGGACTGCAAAAAGGGCAACCGCCCAAGTTTCGTAAAAGCCGGCGCTCCGGATATGGCAGAGCACTTATATGAACATTTTTATGGAGCGGTGCAGAAATTACGTGGATGTAGTGGAAAAAGGACAGTTTGGCGCAGATATGAAAGTAGAACTGTTAAATGACGGCCCGTTTACACTGATGTTGGAAAGTGAACAGCTTTTTAAATAGAAAAAGCGGACAGCAGAAAGGACAGCCATGGAACTGGTATTGTATTACAGTACGGGAGATGCCCGTATGAAGAAACAGGAATGATGATGAAAAGCGTTCTGGTGCGCATGGGGGTGAAGATCCGTAATGTAGCCCCGGATCAGGTACTGGAAGTGTGGGATATCTGGCAGGTGTGCCGGATTTGAAAAGCGGGAAGTATCAGAAACGCTGGAAACAGAAGAAAAACTGCCTGAGATCACAGAACCGATGCTGGTGATGCGTGACTTTACAGGCCGCAGGATCGACACCCTTCTTTTAAACCTGAGAAAGGCAAAGGTGCCGAAGATCAATTTAAAAGCCATTGTTACAGAGCAGAATGCAGGCTGGAGCTTTTATCATCTCTATGAGGAAATTGGGGAAGAGCACAGGCTGATGAATGGAGGCGCACAGTAATGGAAAATCCCACCAGGCAGAGGCAATTAGAAGAACTGGACCAGGTGGAGTTATGTACCCGCATTTTATATCAGGCCAGAAATGAGCTGTATGTAAATATGCATTTCCTGGATGTGTCTTTAAGCAGTCTTGGATTTGAAGCAGACTGGAACAGAAATGGAATGGCCTGCGACGGTGCGGTGATCTATTATGGTCCCGGATTTCTTTTAGGTCTTTACAAAAAGGGCAGGGCAGTGGTAAACCGTTATTATCTGCACACTTTGTTTCATTGTCTGTTCTGTCATCTGTATACAAGAAAGGCAGAGAGAAAAAAATGTGGGATCTGGCCTGTGATATTGCCATGGAGTCTGTGTTGGACGGTATGTATGAAAAATGCATCCATGTTCTCCAGAGTCCTTTGCGCAGAGAAATGTATCTTCGTCTGCGCCGCTTTCTTACGGGAAATAAGAATACCGGCGCTTCCAATGAGGAAGAGCGGAAGGTAGTTCTTACAGCAGAGCGGGTATATCATGCATTAATGGAGATGGAACTTCCCAAACGGCGTATGGAGCAGTTGGAAGCAGAGTTTCATGTAGATGACCATGATCTCTGGGAGCAGGAACCGGATCCGTCAGCAGCTATGACCCGGCAGAACCAGTGGAACGATAACAGGGAGCGGATGCAGACCCAGATGGAGACTATGGGGGCTGAGGAAGAGTCAGAAAATGAACAGAGCTTAATTAGACTCCATTCAGGTGGAAAATGAAGAACGGTATGATTACCGGCAGTTTTTAAAGAAATTTGCTGTTTTAAGGGAAGAAATGCAGACAGATCCAGACTCCTTTGACCAGGCATTTTACACCTACGGTCTTTCGCTGTATGGAAATATGCCCTGATCGAGCCTTTGGAGACCAGGGAAGTGCAGAGGATCCAGCAGTTTGTCATTGTCATTGACACCAGTATGTCCTGTTCCGGGGAACTGGTACAGCGGTTTTTAGAGGAAACCTATGATGTACTTCCCAGTCAGAAACCTATTCCGGAAGGTACAGATCCATGTGATCCAGTGTGATGATAAGGTGCAGTCAGATGTGATCCTTACCTGTGCTGATGATCTGAAAGCCTATATGGAGCATTTTCAGATCAAAGGATACGGGGGAACGGATTTCAGACCGGCTTTTGAGTATGTCAATACTCTGAAGGTTACAGGACAGTTAAATGGATTAAAGGGGCTTATTTATTTTACAGACGGAAAAGGCATTTATCCGGTGGCAGCGCCCACTTATGATGTGGCCTTTGTGTTTATTAAGGAGAGGTTTTCAGAAGAAGATTTTCCCGCCTGGGCCATGCGGGTGGTGTTGGATGAAGAAACGTTTAATGAGCGCAGGCAGTAGAGTGCGTCAGCACGGGGTTCGTGAGTATAAAGAAAGGAACAGATCCAGTGAATATCAAACGAGCAAAAGAAGAAATAAAAGATACCATTGCGGCCTATCTTTTAAAAGATGAATTTGGAGAATATAAGATCCCGGCGATCCGCCAGAGACCGGTACTGCTCATCGGCCCTCCAGGAGTAGGAAAGACCCAGATCATGGAGCAGATCGCCAGGGAGTGTGAGATCGGACTGGTGGCTTATACCATTACCCATCATACACGGCAAAGTGCAGTAGGTCTTCCCTTTATCGAGCATAAAATATATGGTGGAAAGAGTATTCTGTTACAGAATATACCATGAGCGAGATCATTGCTTCTGTGTATGACCGCATCCGGGAGACCGGCTTAAAAGAAGGAATTCTTTTTATTGATGAGATCAACTGTGTGTCGGAGACACTGGCGCCTACCATGCTCCAGTTTTTACAGTGTAAGACCTTTGGAAGCCATAAGGTTCCTGAAGGCTGGATCATTGTAGCAGCGGGAAACCCGCCGGAATACAACAAATCCGTCCGGGAATTTGATGTGGTCACATTGGACCGTATTAAAAAGATCATTATTGAGCCGGACTTAAATGTGTGGAAAGAATACGCCTATGCACAGAATATCCACCCGGCTATTATGTCCTATCTGAACATCCGTCCCCAGTATTTCTGTACTGTAGAGACTACGGTAGACGCAAGCGTTTGCCACTCCAAGAGGCTGGGAAGATCTATCCCAGCTGATCCAGGTATATGAGACACTGGGAAAGAAGACAGACCGGGATGTAGTAGGGCAGTATTTACAGCATCCCAAGATTGCAAAGGATTTTGCAAATTATCTGGAACTTTATTATAAATATCAGGATCAGTACCAGGTGGAAGAGATCCTTTCAGGCACTATCCGGAAGAAGTCTGCGACAAGCTGCAGAAGGCACCTTTTGATGAACGTATGGCAGTAACAGGTCTTCTTCTTGCAAAGCTGACAGACGGCTTTAAGGAGTTAAAGCGGATGAATGAGACTATGACTCTTTTAATGGCCCAGTTAAAGCAGTTTAAGAAGGAACTGGATGGTGCTGATGTTCATGCCCTGGCGCCTGCTATGATCCTGGAAAGCATTGGCGCTGAGTTAGAAAGCATCCGCATCCACAAGAAAGAAAGTGGGCTTTCAGACCGCAGGCAGGATCACATTTACCGGAAAGTAAAAGAACTCTTAGAACAGTATGTACAGCAGATGAGGCCCGGTCCTTACAGGAAAGGAGGACAGCTGGAACTGGCTGCGGCAGCAGTTTATGGAGAAAAGCGATGCCTATGAGGATAAAAAGACGGTCTGCGGGGAACGGCTGGAACATGCCTTTGATTTTATGGAGGCAGCCTTTGCAAATGGCCAGGAACTGGTGATCTTTGTAACCGGTTTAAATACAGGGGAAGCCAGTGTGGAATTTTTAAAGGAATACAACTGTGAACGCTACTATCGTTACAACAAAGAACTCCTGTTTGATAACCAGGAAAATGAAATGAAAGAAGTGCTGGGAAAATGATGATGCAAAAAGAGAAAACAGTGGGGAAAGCAAAAACTGTGGGGACTCTTTTTCCGGAAATGAATCTGAAAAAGCTGATCTTTCCGTTGATCATTGAACAGGATACTGGCGGTTTCCGTTGGTATGGTAGACACTATGATGGTATCCAGCGCAGGAGAAGCTGCTACCTCCGGTGTTTCTTTAGTAGACATTATCAATGTGCTTATTATCAATATTTTTGCTGCTGTGGCAACCGGCGGCGCAGTAGTTGCTTCCCAGTATCTGGGACAGAAGCGAAAGATAGGGCCTGCCAGTCAGCAGACCAGCTGATCCTTGTAACAGGTGTGGTTGCTCTGGTGATCATGACTTTAAGCATCCTGTTTCGCTGGCAGATCTTAAACCTTATTTATAAGGGCGTTACAGAAGAGGTAATGAAAAATGCAGTGATCTATCTGACCATCTCTGCCATTTCCTATCCCTTCCTGGCTGTGTATAACTCCTGTGCGGCGCTGTTTCGGTCTATGGGAAACTCTAAGATATCCATGCAGGCATCCATTATCATGAATGTGATCAATGTGATCGGAGATGCTCTGTTTATCTTTGGCTTTCACTGGAGCGTGGCAGGTGCGGCAGGTGCATCCCTGATCTCCCGTATGACAGCATGTTTTATCCTAATGTGGAGACTGCGGGATCCTAAGCTAGATATCCGTATTGGAACCACCAAAGGCGTGAATATGCGCATGGTAAAGCAGATCTTACATATCGGTATCCCAAATGGAATTGAAAACAGTATCTTCCAGCTGGGCCGTGTGCTTACAGTCAGCATTATCGCCATGTTTGGAACTACACAGATCGCTGCAAATGCCATTGCAAATAACCTGGACAGTATGGGCGTTCTTCCGGGAACGGCTATGTCTCTGGCGATCATTACAGTAATTGGACGCTGTGTCGGTGCCGGGGATTTTGAACAGGCAGAATATTATGCGAAGAAAATGATGAAGCTGACTTATGTCATTAACGGAATCTGCTGTCTGGTGGTGATCCTTACCATGCCTGTTACTTTGCGGTTGTATGGAGTTTCAGGGGAAACGAGACATTTAGGAGCTGTTCTGGCCCTGATCCATAATGGCTGTGCTATCTTTTTATGGCCGGCAGGTTTCTGCCTTCCAAATGTAATGCGTGCGGCTAATGATGTAAAATTTCCGATGTGTGTATCCATTGCATCTATGTTTATTTTCCGTATTGGTTTAAGCTATGTAACAGGTGTGGCTATGGGTCTGGGAGCGATCGGTGTGTGGATCGCCATGATCATAGACTGGATCGTTCGCATCAGCTTTTTTGTTACACGGTTTTTCAGTGGAAAGTGGAAAACATTTTATCATGGGGAATAAAAGGGGGATAAAAGAAAAAATATGAATTCCAAGACAAAAGGTATTTTATGTATTGTGACAGCGGCATTTTGTTTTGCTTTTATGTCGCTGTGCGTCCGGCTGGCGGGAGATCTGCCATCTATGCAGAAGATATTGTTCCGTAATTTGCTTGCATTTTTTTATTGTAGGCGCAGGTTTGGTCCGCAAGCCGGAAAAGCTGGAAATACACAAGGGGGATCTTAAGTTTTTGTTCCTGCGTTCTATCTGTGGAACGGTTGGTATTGTATGCAATTTTTATGCCATTGACCATCTGGTGCTTTCCGATGCCAATATGTTAAATAAGCTGTCTCCTTTCTTCACTATTATTTTTTCTTATTTTCTTTGAAAGAAAGACTGACCCTGTTTCAGGGAATTGCAGTTGTAGTAGCATTTATGGGAGCATTATTTATCATCAAACCCACAGGAAATATGACAGACCCGGCAGCGCTTATTGGAATGCTGGGAGGTGCGGGAGCCGGTGCAGCCTATAGCTTTGTGCGTGTGCTGGGAAAAAGAGGGGTGAATGGAAAGCTGATAGTCATGTTTTTCTCAGCCTTTACCTGTGTGTTTGCACTGCCATTTCTTATTGGGCATTTTGCTCCTATGAAATGGTGGCAGGTTGCAGCTATGATCGCAGCCGGATTTGGCGGTGCAGGCGGTCAGATCTTTGTGACGAAAGCATATTTTTATGCTCCGGCAAAAGAAATTTCTGTTTTTGACTATTCGCAGATCATGTTTTCAGCTCTTATGGGATTTCTGGTCCTGGGACAGAAGCCGGATATGCTTAGTCTTTGCGGATATGTGATCATCTGTACTACAGCAGTTTGCATGTATTTTTATAATAAGAATCGGAGAACATTGTGATGTCTTCTCAGAGAGAACATTGTGATGTCTGGAGGGAAGAACATGAAAGTTACTTATATCCACCACAGCAGTTTCCTTGTAGAGACTGATGAAAATTACTTTTTATTTGACTATTTTGAAGGAGAACTCCCGGAATTTAAGGAAGACAAGCCTCTTTTGGTTTTTGCCAGCCACCGGCATGGAGATCATTTTCACCGGTGATCTTTGAACTGGCAGGAAAGCATAAAAAGACTGGTTTTGTACTTCTGATGATATCTGGAAGCGGAGAGTGCCGGAAGAATTCCTTGGAAAAACCTATTTTACCGGTCCAGGAGAAGAACTGGAACTGACAGCACCTTTTACAGGAGGATCCGGTGTGAAGATCCGGGCTTTTAAATCCACAGATGAAGGTGTTGCGTTTCTGATCGAAACAGAAGGAAAGCGGATCTATCATGCAGGAGATCTGAACAACTGGGTATGGGCAGGAGAACCAGAAGCAGATAATAAGCGGATGAGTGAAAATTTCCATAAAGAGCTGGAGAAGATGAAGGGCATTCATATAGATGTGGCTTTTATGCTCCTTGATCCGAGACAGGAAAAGGATTTCTATCTGGGAATGGACGACTTTATGAAAATGGTGGGAGCCGATGTGGTGTTCCCTATGCATTTCTGGGGTGATTTTGAAGTAACAGACCGGTTTAAGGCACTGGAGTGTGCAAAAGACTATAAGAACCGGATCGTAAAGATCCATAAAAGGGAGAAAGTTCCTGATATAGAAAACCGGCTGCAAAAGCAGGTGCAGGAAAGACTTGAGAATACATTTTAAGGAAGAGAGGACAAGAAACATGCTGCTGATCAAAACGGACGGGTGATC
>ENA-OQHP01000512-OQHP01000512.1-human-gut-metagenome-genome-assembly--contig:-NODE-512-length-12480-cov-2.511779_pt1 | contig 12480 bp, 12 predicted proteins | sample MGYA00242563_ERZ504717 | MGnify/ENA primary metagenome ERZ504717 (study PRJEB26092, sample SAMD00036212) | human gut metagenome | host: Homo sapiens | study: EMG produced TPA metagenomics assembly of...
GCCAAATATGTCCATTATGTTATAGGCTAACATAAGATTAAAAATATATTGAGGTCATCAAGGTCTTTACCTAAATTCTCTTATTTTCTCATTCTGTAATTTATAGTGTTTCTATGAGTGTTCATAATAAGGCAGTTTCCAGTATACTTGAGCCATGGTTTAAATACACCTTTAAGGTTTCAAAGTATTCGCTGTTGTGAATACTATCATAGGCAATAATAGAGCTTAAAGTTGATTTTGCTATGCTTTCCAATATAGATTTATCCTGTGTTTCATAGAAAATACGGAATAGTCCTAAGTCTGAAAAATACTGTATTTTCACATTTGTAGAAGTGGCAACTTTATGGGCAAATACGGATTCTCTATAGCTTTTGTGTAGGTCAATTAAGTCATTTATACTAGAACCTATGCCAACATTTTCTACATAGTCGGTTAAGTCCCTTTTTCGTTCTTCCAAAATATTTTTAAACTCAGCAATTTCCTCATTGTACAGTACAAGTATAGTGTAATTGTTGTGGTTTATAATATTACATTTAGGGAGCAGAGATGAAATATGTTTTTTAGTCATTTCAGTCGAGTTTTTAGATGTAATTGTTACAACACAGTAATTTCCGTCCTTATCATATCCACCCTGTGTAATAGTTGGAATATAACTTTCACTATATTCTGGAGATATAAGAGCATTTTCAAAAGACAATGCAAGGGTATTGTCTATTAATGCCTGTTGAGATAACATCATACAAAAATCCTGCATTATTTCTGCAATGTGGACTTTCCACGGCATTGACAGGAGAGGAAAGTTCAATTTATTGGCATATTCGCACACTTCATCAGTTATATGTGCATCAAGAACATATCGCCCAGTATTTAGTATAAGTCCGCAACATTTTCTTTTTGCTAAAATATCAATCAAGTGGAGCATATCCTCCTGATTATGTATTTGCATACCGGTAGTTATTACCAGTTCATTAGCTCGTAAAAAGTCGTTGTTTTCAATATCTTCCAGTAGGTAAACCCAAGCAACGGATATATCCAATAGGTTTTGGCGACAATGAAGTTTTATAGAATATTTGTTATTATCCTTTTGACAAAGTTCTTTTAAAGTAACAGACATAGAAACACCCCTTTCTTTTTACTATAATATATCATATTTTGATTTGTGCTACAAGCATAAATTACAGCACAATAGTTTAGGCTAAAACACAATTGACTTGTGTCACAATGATGACTATAATAAGGGCATAGCAAAGAACAAAGGCGTTCATGGTAATGAAATTACTGTGGGCGTCTTTTTCGTTATATAAAATATTTTTTGATATATGATTATGAGTTTGGAGGATGAATATTATGTTAAGAGACGAATTACCTAAGATTAAGACAGCACAGTTACCTGGTCCAAAGGCAGTAGAAATTATTGAAAGAAGAAAGAATATTGTTCCTAATGCAATCCGTTGCGTATACCCATGTGTTATGGCAAAGGCAGAGGGTGCTATTATTGAAGATGTTGACGGCAACTACTTCCTTGACTGGATTGGTGGCGTTGGTGTTTTAAATGTAGGTCATACAAACCCAGCACTTGTTGAAGCTGTTAAGAAACAGGCTGAAAAGTATTTCCATGGTATGTTCAATGTTGTAACTCACGAAGGTTACATTGAACTTGCTGAAAAACTTGCAGCAGTTGCTCCTATTAAGGAAGACGAAAAGAAAGTAATGTTTGCAAACTCTGGTGCAGAAGCTGATGAAAATGCAGTTAAGATTGCAAAGGGTGCTACAAAGAGACCAAACATCATCGTTTTCTCAGGTGCTTTCCATGGTAGAACAGTTCTTACAATGACAATGACAGCTAAGAAAGCATATGCAGTTGGTATGGGTCCTTTCCCTGATGGTGTTTACAGAGCACAATTCCCTTACCTTTACAGAAAGCCAGAAGGTATGACTGATAAGGAATATATGGACGAATGTGTAAAGAGTGTTTACGATGTGTTTGAAAACTGCTCTCCAGCAGAATATGTAGCAGCAATCGTTATGGAACCATTACAGGGCGAAGGTGGTTTTATCCCAGCTCCTATTGAATTTGTAAAGGCTGTTCGTAAGATTTGTGATGAAAAGGGTATCTTATTAATTGCTGATGAAGTTCAGTCAGGCTTCGGTCGTACAGGTAAGCTTTTCGCATCTGAATATTGGAAAGAAAATGGTTGTGCACCAGATATTATTGCAACTGCTAAGTCTATTGCCGGTGGTGTTCCACTTTCAGCTGTTATTGCTTCTAAGGAAGTTATGGATGCAGTTCCAGGTGGTACAATCGGTGGTACATACGGTGGTAACGCTTTAGCTTGTGCAGCTGGTCTTGAAGTATTAAAGCTTATGGACGAGGGTGGACTTGTAAAGCGTAGTCAGGAAATCGGTAAGAAAGTAATGGCTGCTTTCAATGAAATGAAAGAAAAGTACGAAGTTGTTGGCGATGTCAGAGGTCTTGGTGCTATGATTGGTGTAGAATTTGTTAAGGATAAGAAGACAAAAGAACCAAACCCAGAATTTGTTGGCAAGTTCATTCAGGAATGTGCAAAGAATGGTTTATTAGTTGAAAATGCAGGTATTTATGGCAATGTAATTCGTTTCCTTGCTCCACTTGTAATTACAGACGCACAGCTTGATGCAGGTCTTGAAATTTACGAAAACGCTATTAAGGCTTGTATGTAATTTGAGGTGAGCTTATGAAGCAGTTTAAGGTTGTTCCTACAATACAGGAATTTGAAACTTGCAAGGACTTTGCTGATACTTATGGTATCGGCAAGGCGACCTTGTGTTTGTTAGTAACGGTACAAAAAATCGTCTTTTTCCAGAGTTAGATAATAGTGGGGCTATTGTAGTAAATTACAGAAATTATGGTAGTGGAGAACCAACAGACCTTATGGTCGAGGGTATCTGTAAGGATTTAGAGGGTAAAACATACAACAGAGTATTCTCTATTGGTGGAGGTACTATACTTGATGTTGCTAAGTTGTTTGCTCTTAAAACAGTTTCACCAGTAGTTAAATTGTTCAACAAGGAATTGGAAATTGTAAAGGATAAGGAGCTTATTCTTGTTCCAACAACTTGTGGTACAGGTAGCGAAGTAACAAATATTTCTATTCTTGAATTAACAGCTATTAATTCAAAGTTTGGTCTTGCTGTTGACGAGCTTTATCCAGACAAGGCTATTTTAATTCCAGAATTGCTTGCAGGACTTCCAATGAAGTATTTTGCAACAAGTTCTATTGATGCACTTATTCATTCTATTGAATCATTTACCTCCCCAAAGGGCAATGATTTCACAAGAATGTTTTCATTAAATGCTATGGATATGATTTTAAAGGGTTATCAGGAAATTGCTAAAAATGGCGAAGAAGCAAGAAAGCCTATTTTAAGACAGTTTATGCTTGCTTCTACATATGCAGGTATTGCATTTGGCAATGCAGGCTGTGCAGCTGTTCACGCAATGAGCTATCCTTTAGGAGCAAAGTATCATGTACCTCATGGCGAGGCTAACTATGCTATATTTACAGAAGTTTATAAAACATATATGAAACTTCAGCCAGTAGGTATTATTAATAAGTTAAATAATCATTTAGCTGGAATTTTAGGTTGTGGCGAAGATGAAGTTTATACAGAAATTGAAAAACTTTTAAATCATATTATTCCTAAGAAAGCACTCCATGAATATGGTATGACACAGGAAGATATAGCAGATTTCACAGAAACTGTAATGACAAAGCAGACAAGACTTATGAATAACAATTATACAGAATTGACTGCTGAAACAGTTACAGAAATTTACAAGAGTTTATTTTAAGTAATTATAAGAGGAACAAAGAGGTTCTAAAAGGTGAGTTATGCCTTTTTGAACCTCTTTTTTAGTGTCTTTCGGATGAAAGTTTTAGAAAGTTGAGGGGAAAAATATGAACAAATCAGAATCTAAATTTAACAAAGTAATGGGCCCGTGGGATATATTAGTTATTGCCTTTGGTGCTATGATTGGCTGGGGCTGGGTTATTAATTCAGGGGACTGGATTGCAAATGCCGGCTTTATTGGCTCAATTATTGCATTTCTTATTGGTGGTGCTATGGTTGTATTTGTAGGTCTTACATATGCTGAACTTACAGCTGCTATGCCTCAATGTGGTGGCGAGCATGTTTTCAGCTACAGAGCAATGGGACCTACAGGGTCATTTATATGTACTTGGGCTATTATATTAGGTTATGTTGCTACAGCAGCTTTCGAGGCTGTTGCATTACCAACAGTAGTTACATATATATTCCCTCATTTCAATCAGGTTTATCTTTATACAATAGCTGGTAGAGATATTTACCTTTCAACAGTTGTTTTAGGCTGTGTTATGGCAGTTCTTATTACAGCAATTAACCTTGCCGGTGCAAAGACAGCCGCTATTTTACAGACTATTTTGACAGCACTTATTGCTTGTGCAGGTCTTTTATTAATTGGTGCATCTGTAGTAAATGGCGATATTGCAAATGTTGCAGGTCAGCTTTGGTCACATACAGATTCAACAGGTGCAGCTCAGAGTGTAGGTAATGGTGTATTAAAGGTTGCTTGTATGACACCTTTCTTATTTATAGGTTTTGATGTAATTCCTCAGGCTGCTGAAGAAATTAATGTACAGTATAAGAAAATCGGCGGTATAATGCTTTTATCTATTGGTTTAGCAGTAGTTTGGTACTTAATGGTTGTATTTGCTGTTTCTTATATTATGCCAAAGGAAACTATTTTAAATGAAATCAATTCACAGAATGGTCTTGTAGCTGCTAAGGCTATGGAAATTGCATTCCATTCTCCAGCTATGGCTAATGTACTTATTATTGGTGGTTTCTGTGGTATCATTACTTCTTGGAACTCATTCTTAATGGGTGGTAGTAGAGCAATGTACTCTATGGGCGAATCTCGTATGCTCCCTAAGATTTTCGGCGAACTTGGTAAGAAAAAGACACCAACAGCTGCTATTTTACTTGTAGGCTTCTGCTGTTTTATTGCTCCTTTCTTTGGCAAGGGTGTGTTATTATGGTTAGTAGATGCAGCATCATTTGGTTGTTGTTTTGCATATCTTATGGTTTCAATTTCATTCCTTATTTTAAGATATAAAGAACCAGAAATGAAACGCCCTTATAAGGTTAAGTGTGGTAAGGTTGTAGGTGTACTTGCAATTATCTTCTCTGGTTTCCTTACATTGCTTTACATTGTGCCAGTTAGCTTTGGTGCAGCTTTAGTATGGCAGGAATGGATTGTAGTAGGTACATGGTGCTTACTTGGTGTGTTCTTCTTCTTCTATTCAAAGGCTAAGTATAATGAAGAATTTGGTAGACATACTGATGTCGTTTTAGACGCAGAACTTGAATAAAATAAAATTATTGAAACGCCTGTGCGGTTTTGCATAGGCGTTTTTTGTGTTAAAAAACAACAAAAATGAATACTATAAGATTTAATTTTGCTTAAAAGCGGTAAAAAAGGGTGATTTACCTCCATTAATTTGAAAATATATGACATAAATCGAAAAAAGTCGACAAATCTTGATTAATTACGCAAGGGTTAGGAAATAATACTTTTAGTATTATAGACAAAATATGACAAAATATGTCAAATGGGCTTGAAAAATGTCGAATTTATGGTATAATTTAACTATATTGAAAAGTGCAACAATACTATTGGTATTGTTGGCGGAGGCTGTAGAATGAAATTATTTACATATTTGAAAAATCCGTCGGAAAGCAAAATCATAATGGAGTATGCAAAAGATGTTTTTGACGGAGTTAATATAACGGATTTTACCTCTGGGGAGAGCCTTATTGAAGAATGTAGTAATGCCAATAAAGATGATTTACTTATAATAGATATGATACTTGACTTCGACAATGTTGAAGATGTGTTAAGTGGAATAAGGGGCATTGGTTGTGAAATAAAAATTGTAGTTCTTGCTGGAGTAGAGTCTGAAATACTTATTAATAAAGCCATTGAGGCTGGTGGAGATTATGTTGCCTTAAAGCCTTACATTTTAAAGGAATTGTTTGCAACTATACAATCTTTAATGAAGGGCGAATTTAAACTGGACAAACAATGTGATTCACAGGTTTTTGTTAAAAGGTCTATGGTAGAGAAAGAGGCATCTAAAGCTCTTACAGACTGTGGAATACTTCCTAATGTAAAAGGATTCAGGTATTTAAAGTTTGCAGCCAAAGAGGGCTTTTTTGATTTCAGCGTCATAGACGGAATTACTAAAAATCTCTATCCCTTGTTGGCTAAAAGTTTTGATATATCAACAGAAAAGGCTGAACGGGCAATAAGACACGCTATTGAAGTAGCTTGGAAAAAGGAGAAATTTAATTCTGGTTTTGAAAAACTTGGATTTTCAAAGGAGGTTTATACTAAACGCCCTAAGAATAGTGAGTTTGTTTATGCTTTAGTAGAGTATGTTAAGAATATTGTGGTATAACAAAAAAAGATTGAAACAATTATGCTTCAATCTTTTATATTAGTCTAATATTATTCTTTTTGCTCCAACATATGTTCTTGTGGCATAGGGACTAGAAAGGCTTGTTAATTTTACGCCACTATCGGCTGCTTCAATAAAGTTGTTGTTTCCAACATACATACCAACATGGGAAATACCTGCACCAGAGGTATTGAAGAATACTAAATCTCCAGTCTGTAAATCGCTTTTCTTTACAGCTACACCCTGATTAAACATTGACCTAGATGTACGATTAAGTGTGATACCGTAGCTTTGTAAGAACTGTAAACAAGACCAGAACAGTCAACGCCTACATTTAAGTTTGTGCCACCCCATAAATAAGGAGTGCCTATGTATTTCTGTGCATAGTCTACAATAGACTGTGCCTTTGAATTAGCAGTAACAGTTTCTACCTTGTTTTCTGGCTTTGTTCCAAAATGGAAGTCTAAATACTTTCCGTTTACAAATCCTATCATATCATCATCATTTTTACCTGTACCCAGCCGTTTTAGCACCTAATACAGTTAAGTTGTAGCCATAAGGTAATCTTGTTATTTCTTCTGCCTTAGCATTTGAATCTGTACGCAATACAAGGAAGTCACTAGCATTAACAGAGGCATATAATGTATCGTCTGTGTTCTGTGCATATTCTCCCTTTTCATATACAGCATTTAAAAATGTTGCATTGTCGTTGTTTGATACTTCGTCTGCCTTAGCAATAGTAGTAAATATAGACGAAGTGATAACAGTTAATACAATTAACTTATTTATAAATTTAAAATGTTTCATAAAATTTACTCCTAATCGAAATATGTTACATAAATGTTACGAATATATTCTAAGACATTTTCCAGTATTTGTCAAGGCTTTGCTATATAATTAAGTTTTTATAAGACATTTAAAATAAGTTTGTAACAATTAAAGGCTAAATTGTGCAACATATTTCTAAAAAATGGGAGTTTTTTGCTGAAAAATAATGATATTTATGAAATATAGTTAAAAAATGTTATATAAATAGGGCGTTTTTTATGTAATATATTTTCTAAAGTATTAAATTTGTCTTAATAATTTTGAAATAATTATAAAAAATAGGGCAGAAATACTGTGAAAAGTTGAAATTATGACTTGGAAAATCATTGGATTGGTATTCTAAATTCAGGTTCTGTAATTTTTAATGTGGTCCAAATGACTACACCGACAAAAAATATGGAAATGTATAATGCTCATACATTCCCCAAAATTTATGTTTTAGTTTAACATAGTTTAACACCATACTATTTGATAAAAAAACCGTTTTAGTTCAAAACCATACTATTTGGCAAAAAGCTGTTTTAGTTCAAAACCATACTATAAAGAGTCCAAATTCACAATAAAAAAGATGTGACCAAATCACATCTTCTTCTATAAAATTATGTACTAATTTAAAATTCTTCTAGCACCAACATATGTTCTCTTTACATAACCATCGTTCATACTTGAGATTGTAACACCGTCGCCAGCACCATTGGTAGAGTGAATATATTCATCATTACCAATGTACATACCAACATGCGAAATAATTGAATTACCACCAGTATTAAAGAATAATAAATCGCCTGGTTCAAGGTCAGCTCTCTGAACTGCTGTACCCTGTAAATACATATCTCTTGAAACTCTGTTTAACTGAACACCAAAGTTCTTATATACTGACATCACAAAACCTGAACAGTCAACACCGTTTTCAAGGTCTGTACCACCGTATACATAAGGTGTACCAATGAACTGCTTTGAATACTCAATAAGCTCATTTACATCAATAGTCTTACCATTGTAAGTTCTCTTGTTAGATAACTTAGATGATGAAGAAGTCGAAGCAGTATTCTTTATAGCTGAAGTAGCATTTTCAGTTTTGTTAGCTGGCTTAGTACCGTTCTTAAAGTCGATATACTGAGCTGACACAAAACCCTTAGTGCCATTATCATCAGAAACTTCAACCCAATCCTTAGTTGTTGAATAATGCTAAGGTTGTAACCCTCTGGTAAAGATTTAATAATTCTACCGTCCATACCAGCAGATTCTCTCATATTAAGAGATTTAGCATTAACTGTAGCATAAGCACCAGCATTCTGGTCTGAAACAGCCACACTAGCAGCAACAACTTGTCCAGCATTTTCAGTAACAGTACCTGAGTTAGAAGTATCAACCTTAGGAGCTGATTCTGAAACAGTTACCTGCTGTAAATATTTTAAAAGACTACCTTGCATAAACTGCTTATGTATATAGCCTGTCTTGTCGTTGAATTTTACCTGACACCAGTCGCCAGTAACACCAGTTGTTACAAGAACCTGCATTTTCTTAGCCTTGCCAAGAGATTCTGACGCTGTAGTTGGACTAACACGAACATTTACATCATCAGCAATACAAGTAGCATCTGTCTGAACAACCTGAACATAATCAGCAGAAATAAAGGCCTTTTCTTGTCAGCTGTAGTTACTTCAAACCAACCGTTATTAGCATTAGCAACGATAGTTAATACATCATTTTTCTTAGCTACAGAAACTAACTGACCAGCAGTAGAGTTGTAAGAACGCAAGTTCACAACATCGCCTGTAACTTTTCCTAAATTTGAAGCAAAAGCACTTGTCACAAATAAAGACGAGAACAATGCACCTGCTACAAGGAATTTAGATATGCTCTTTAAATATCCCATATATCTCTCCCCTGTTGTATAAATAATTAATAAATATTACATAATTGTTACAATAGATTTTACACAAATTTCCTTTGATTGTCAATAGTCTATGGAATAAAAAAATAAAATTGTAATATTTATGTAGCATTTTAATTTTTAGAACATTTACATTAAAGTTGGTTTGTACAATAGTAATAACAAAGACGGTTTTGGATTGGATTTTTTGTAAAGTATAACGAAAAAGTGTAAGGCTTTTGAAAAAAATATTTTAATGAATGGTAATACTATGTTCATATTGTTTTGGTTTTAAATTCCACTTTTTGTGATATAATTTTAGTCAATGGTTTTAAATGAATATAATAGGAGAGAAAAATATGAAACAGATTATTTTGGCAACGAAAAATAAAAATAAACTTGTAGAGGTTAAGGCTGTACTGGGCAAGGATTACGAAGTCCTTTCTATGGAAGATATAGGCATTGATGTTGATGTAGAAGAAAATGGAACTACATTTGAAGAAAATGCAGCTATTAAGGCAGAGGCAATATGTAAAATATGTGGCAAACCTGTTATGGCTGATGATTCAGGTTTGGAAATAGACTACTTAGACAAGAAACCTGGTGTACTTTCTGCCAGATTTTTAGGTCACGATACATCATACGATATTAAAAATGCTAAAATATTGGAAATGCTTGAAGGTGTTCCAGAAGAAAAGAGAACAGCTCGCTTTGTATGCTCTATAGCAGTAGCTTTTCCAGACAGAGAAACAGTTGTTGTAAGAGATACTATTGAGGGTATAATAGGCTATGAAGTGCCGGAGATAACGGCTTTGGCTATGACCCTATATTTTATGTGCCAGAGTTAAAAAAGACTACAGCACAGCTTTCTATGGAAGAAAAGAACAAAATCAGTCACAGAGGTAAAGCACTTGTTAAAATGGCTAATAAACTAAAGGATATGAATTTATGAGATTGCTAGTTATAAGTGACACACATGGCGATATATCAAAAGTGTGTAAAGTTGTAAATGAAATAAAAGATTTAATTGACGGTATTATACATTTAGGCGATATAGTGGAAGATGCTGACAAGTTAAGAAAGTTGTACAGTCAAATTCCAGTGTACAATATCTGTGGCAACTGTGACTATGGCACTAATGTTCCACCAATGAACATATTGGATTTTGAGGGCAAAAAAATATTTATCACTCATGGACATCTTTTTAGTGTATACTATGATACTACTAAACTTGTTTACAAGGCTATGGAACTGGGTGCTGATGTTGCCTTGTTTGGTCACACACACATTCCACATTTGGAGAAAATTCACAATGTATATGCTATGAATCCGGGAAGTCTTACACAGCCCAGAGGTGGAAGTAAACCTAGTTACGGTATTATAAAAATTGAAAATGGTGTCATTACGCCATCGTTAGTAGAATATAAAGAAGATTAAAGAGGTAGAAAATGGACATTTTAAAGACATTGGAACAGGAGTTTAAGTTAAAGCCTTTTCAGGTAGAAAATACTGTTTCATTAATAGACGAGGGAAATACTATTCCCTTTATTGCAAGATACAGAAAGGAAATGACAGGTTCACTTGATGATGAAACACTTAGAAATCTTTATGAAAGACTTGTCTATCTTAGAAATTTAGAAGAAAAAAGAGAGTCAGTTAAAAATTCTATTATAGAACAGGAAAAAATGACTGACGAAATAGCAAAGGCATTGGATAATGCTAAAACAGTTACAGAAATTGATGATATTTACAGACCTTTCAGACCAAAGAGAAGAACACGAGCTACTATAGCTGTTGAAAAGGGTCTTGAACCTTTAGCTACACTTATTCGTATGCAACAGGTTAATAAGCCGGTTGTTGACGAGGCGGTAAACTATGTAAATGCTGAAAAGGGCGTTGAAGATGCTGATGAGGCTATTGCTGGTGCTATGGATATTATTGCTGAAAGTATATCTGATGAGGCTGAATACAGAGCTTTCATCAGAAAAATGACTTTTGACAAGGGTACAATAGTTACAAAGGGCGATAGTGAAACAGAGTCAGTTTTTGAAATGTATTATGACTATAGTGAACCGGTTTCTAAAATTCCGGGACATAGAATACTTGCTATTAACAGAGGAGAAAAGGAAAAAGTTCTTTCTGTAAAATTAGAAGCTCCAGTTGAGGATATTTTAAAGAAATTGGAAAGTAAAATTATTGTAGGTAATAAATTTACAGACGATATTTTAAAGGAAACTATTGCCGATAGTTACAAGCGACTTATTGCACCGGCTATTGAAAGAGAAATAAGAAATGATTTAACAGAAAAGGCAGAAGAAGGTGCAATAAAAGTATTTGGTGCAAACCTTAAACAGCTTTTACTTCAGCCACCTATTAAGGATATGGTTGTACTTGCCCTTGACCCAGGTTTCAGAAATGGTTGCAAGGTAGCAGTAGTTGACGGTACAGGCAAGGTTCTTGACCACGCAGTAGTTTATCCGGTTCCACCAGTAAATAAAGTGGCACAGGCTAAGAAAATATTGTCTGATATGATTAAGAAAAATGGTGTAAATATTATTGCCATTGGTAATGGTACTGCATCAAGAGAAACAGAGCTTTTTGCTGTTGAGCTTATGAAAGAGCTTAATCTTAATTTGCAATATATTATGGTAAATGAGGCTGGTGCGTCAGTATATTCTGCATCTAAACTTGCAACAGAGGAATTTCCGGATTTAGATGTTTCTATAAGAAGTGCAATTTCACTTGCTAGAAGATTGCAAGACCCTCTTGCCGAGCTTGTAAAAATAGAACCAAAGGCTATTGGTGTAGGTCAGTATCAGCACGATATGAATCAGAAAAAGTTAGGCGAGGCATTAGGTGGCGTAGTTGAAGATTGCGTAAATAGTGTAGGTGTAGACTTAAATACAGCCTCTCCGGCACTTCTTTCCTATGTTTCAGGTGTTAGTGGCACAGTTGCAAAAAATATACTTGCCTATAGAGAAGAAAATGGCAAGTTTGATAACAGAAAACAGCTTTTAAAGGTTTCTAAGTTAGGACCAAAGGCCTTTGAACAATGTGCAGGTTTCCTCCGTATTACAGACGGAAAACAGGTTCTTGATAACACAGGTGTTCACCCTGAAAGTTACGATGTAGCTGTTAAATTGCTTGAAAAGTACGGATATACAGCCGATGATGTAAAAATGGTGGAGTAAAGGGTATTTCAAAGAAGATTAAAAATATTACTGCAACAGCTGAGGAATTAGGCGTTGGTGTGCCTACTTTGCAGGATATTATTAAGGAACTTGAAAAGCCGGG
>ENA-OQHP01000513-OQHP01000513.1-human-gut-metagenome-genome-assembly--contig:-NODE-513-length-12458-cov-1.387641_pt1 | contig 12458 bp, 17 predicted proteins | sample MGYA00242563_ERZ504717 | MGnify/ENA primary metagenome ERZ504717 (study PRJEB26092, sample SAMD00036212) | human gut metagenome | host: Homo sapiens | study: EMG produced TPA metagenomics assembly of...
GAAAGGAACAAAAATAAAACACAGGAGGTACAGTCCAATGGGGATTACATAATTTAAGTCAAAGTACTATAAGGATGATTGAACGGAATATTTAAATCTGTAGGGCGAGCCGAAGAGCAGTAATCGCACAGATATATTAGCAAATAAATAATATCGTTGAAAAAGTTCTTGTAGATTAAAAGTGAAAGATAAGAATCTCTCATAAGAGTTTACATAGATAATGTAACCAAAAGGAGTGATTTTATGAAGAAGGGTAGAGGTCCATAGCTAAGCTAAAAGAATAAGAATCCTGTCATAAACAGAATCAGATTTATAGCAAAGCAATATGGAAATGCCAAAATAAATTCATATAGCGAAAGCGGAACTTGGAGGTTATACAGTGAAGCTTACGGAACCAATGCTTTAGGAGCCACTTGATGTAAAATGTAGATCAGGTGGCTCCTATTTTGACATTTGCGAATGCATGTGAGGTTTAATAGTTAGATAGAATGATAACTGTAAGGACTTTAAGGCATGGCTATAATTTGATGAAAGCAGGAACGCGGTTTTCAAATACTGTATAGTACATAAACCCGGCATCCTTGAGGATATTTGAACCTTGTCAAAATCGTACGCGACATGCTCCGGCTTGTGGGCATCGGCTCCGACTGTGATTATTTCACCGCCAAGCTCGTGATAGCGCTTTAGCACATCTTCGGTCGGATTTGGGTGGCCAAGCCCGTATTTAAAGCCGGCGGTATTGAGCTCGATGCCTTTTCCCTGGGAGATAATTTCCTTTAATATAGCTTCAATTATGTCGGCATACTTTCTATATGAATAGTATTTATTTTTGTCAGGACCGTATCTGACCACGTAGTCGATGTGACCGTACACATCAAAATCCGCGCCGGAGTGCAGATTGTCGAGTATGGATTCAAAGTATTCGGTGTAGGCTTCGTGCTCTGTCTTGCCTTTATAAAATGCAGGGTAGTATGGGTCAATGCCGTTTACTACATGGCTTGAGCCGATCACGAGGTCAAACGGATATTTTTTGGTGACTTCATTATTTTTGTATGTAATATGAGGCTGTAAACCGATTTCAATGCCCCAGTGGATATTTACCGGGCAGCCCTTTTCTTTAAGAACAATTGCAAGTCTTTTAATGCGCTTTTCATATGCTGCTATATCAAGGTCGAAAGCCCGGGCTCCTCTTTATAGTCATAGTCCAGATGGTCTGTAAAGCAGATGCCGTCCAGCCCTTTGTTGATTGCTGATTTTATCATCAATACCGGGTCGGCATCGCTGTCACCCGAAAACATGCAGTGCATGTGCTGATCCCACATATAAATACCTCCGTAAAACTGATGTATTGTTGTTAAAAAACTTTATAAGTTACATGATTTATAATTGTCTGCTGCTGGCTGCCGGAAAGTGCGAATTACAGCAATTAATTAAGTGTAGCCGAGATTATAATAAAGTGCAATATCTAAAAAGAAAAATTGTGAAGAATGATAAAAAATGTGTGTAAATGAAAATATTTAGTGAAAATTTTAACAAACGCAAATAAAGTACTTGAACCTTTGAGAATTATTCGCTATAATAAAAGCATCTTAGGGCATGTCCCTAAAAATACTTTTTACAATTCTAGGAGGAATTAAAATGGCAGTAAGAGTAGCAATCAACGGATTTGGTCGTATCGGACGTCTTGCTTTCAGACAGATGTTTGGAGCTGAGGGATACGAGGTAGTAGCTATCAACGACTTAACAAGCCCAAAAATGTTAGCACACTTATTAAAGTATGATTCATCACAGGGGAAATACGAGCATGCAGATGAGGTTTCTGCAAGCGATGATTCTATCACAGTTTGTGGTAAGGAAATCAAAATTTACGCATTCCCAGATGCAAACAATTGCCCATGGGGAGAGTTAAAGGTTGACGTTGTACTTGAGTGCTCTGGATTCTATACATCAAAAGAGAAGGCTCAGGCTCATATCAATGCTGGAGCTCGTAAGGTAGTTATCTCTGCACCAGCAGGAAATGACCTTCCTACAATCGTTTACAATACAAACCATGAGACACTTAAGGCTTCTGATACAATCATCTCAGCAGCTTCTTGTACAACAAACTGCTTAGCACCAATGGCAGATGCACTTAACAAGTATGCTCCAATCCAGTCTGGTATCATGGTAACAATCCATGCTTACACAGGAGATCAGATGACTCTTGACGGACCACAGAGAAAGGGAGACCTTCGTCGTTCACGTGCAGCAGCAGTTAATATCGTTCCTAACTCAACAGGAGCAGCTAAGGCAATTGGCCTTGTTATCCCAGAGTTAAACGGAAGTTAATCGGATCTGCACAGCGTGTTCCTACACCAACAGGATCTACAACAATCCTTACAGCAGTTGTTAAGAAAGCAGGCGTTACAAAAGAGGATATCAACGCAGCTATGAAGCAGCAGCTAACGAGTCATTCGGTTACAACGAGGATGAGATCGTATCTTCAGATATCGTTGGAATGAGATTTGGTTCATTATTCGATGCAACACAGACAATGGTTAACCAGGTTTCTGACGATCTGTACGAGGTACAGGTTGTTTCTTGGTATGATAACGAGAACAGCTACACATCTCAGATGGTTCGTACAATCAAGTACTTCTCAGAGTTAGCTTAATTCTTGTACCCACAAGAACAGTATATCTCAAGACTACTCAAGGGGCGCGGTCTTAATTGAACCGCGCCTCTTTTTTAAAGCATGGCTATTTCTTTTGAATATCTGTGAATTGTAGAATTAATTATATTTTTTAATATGCACAATATGGCGTGGCCACATGCTTATGCCTTGAAATAAGGGAGGACATATTATGTCATTAAACAAGAAATCAATTGATGATATCAACGTAAAAGGCAAGAGAGTTCTCGTTAGATGTGACTTTAACGTGCCACTTAAGGACGGAAAAATCACAGATGAGAACCGTATCAACGGAGCTCTTCCAACAATCCAGAAATTAATCAAGGACGGTGGAAAGGTTATCCTTTGCTCACACCTTGGAAAAGTTAAAAACGGACCAAACGAGGGTGAGTCACTTGCTCCTGTAGCTGCAGCTCTTGAGGCTAAGCTTGGACAGAAGGTTACATTTGTAGCTGACTACAACGTAACAGGTGAGGCTGCAACAAAGGCTGTTTCAGAGATGAAAGAGGGAGATGTAGTTCTTCTTCAGAATACACGTTTCAGAGGCAAAGAGGAGACAAAGCCACAGGAAGCCGGAGATGCATTCGCAAAAGAGCTTGCTGACCTTGCTGATGTATATGTATGTGACGCTTTCGGTTCTGCTCATAGAGCACATGCTTCTGTAGCAGGTGTTACAAGTTCATCACAGCTAAGGTGGAGAGAATGTTGTTGGATACCTTATGCAGAAGGAAATTGACTTCCTTGGCAAGGCAGTAGAGAATCCTGTACGTCCTTTCGTAGCTATTCTTGGTGGTGCTAAAGTAGCTGACAAGCTCAATGTTATCGACAACCTCCTCGAGAAGGCTGATACACTTATCATCGGTGGTGGAATGGCATACACATTCCTTAAAGCACAGGGCTATGAGATTGGTATCTCAATGCTTGATGAGACAAAGATTGATTACTGTAAAGAGATGCTTGCAAAAGCAGAGAACTTGGAAAGAAGATTCTTCTTCCTGTTGATGCAGTTACAATCAAGGATTTCCCAAATCCAATCGATGCTCCTGTAGAGACAGAGACATATGATTATGACAAGATGCCTGCAGACCGTGAGGGCTGTGATATCGGACCTAAGACACGTGAGCTTTTCGCTGACGCTGTTGCATCAGCTAAGACTGTTGTATGGAACGGACCAATGGGTGTATTTGAGAACCCGACACTTGCAGCAGGTACACTTGCAGTAGCAGAGGCACTTGCTAAATCAGATGCTATCACAATCATTGGTGGTGGAGATTCAGCTGCAGCAGTTAACCAGATGGGACTTGGCGACAAGATGAGCCACATCTCAACAGGTGGCGGTGCTTCCCTTGAGTTCCTTGAGGGCAAGGAGCTTCCTGGTGTAGCTTGTGCTGATGATAAATAAGCCGAAAGCAACTTAATGAAATTAAGCCGCAGGCAAAAAATATTGTATACAAATACAAGGAGATATAAAATGGCAAGAAAGAAAATTGTAGCCGGCAACTGGAAGATGAACATGACTCCAAGCCAGGCTGTTAAATTAGTAGAAGAGTTAAAACCACTCGTAGTTTCAGATGATGTTGAAGTTGTTTACTGTGTACCTGCAATTGACATCGTACCTGTTGTAGAAGCATTAAAGGGTACAAATGTTGCTGTTGGAGCAGAGAATATGTACTTCGAGGAGAAGGGTGCTTACACAGGAGAAATCTCAGCAGAGATGCTTCTTGATGCAGGTGTTAAGTATGTTTATCATCGGACATTCAGAGAGAAGAGATTACTTCAAAGAGGATGACGCACTTCTCAACAAGAAGGTAAAGAAGGCTATCGAGGCTGGACTTACACCAATCCTTTGCTGTGGTGAGACACTTGAGCAGAGAGAGAGCGGTGTTACACTTGACTGGATCAGACTTCAGATTAAGTCAGATCTCGCAGGTGTTGCTGCATCAGATGTTGCAAACATGGTTATCGCTTACGAGCCAATCTGGCAATCGGAACAGGAAAGACAGCTACTTCTGACCAGGCTCAGGAGGTTTGCGGTGCAATTCGTGAGTGTGTAGCTGAGATTTATGATCAGGCTACAGCAGATTCAGTTCGTATCCAGTACGGCGGATCTGTAAATGCAGGAAATGCAGCAGAGCTTTTTGCAAAGCCTGACATCGACGGTGGATTAGTTGGTGGCGCTTCACTCAAGGCTGATTTTGGAAAGATCGTAAACTACAAGTAATTATTAAATCATAATTTAATATTTGATTTGACAATCACAATAACTAAATGTCACTAAATTCACCAGCTTAGCTGCATTTAGTGGCATTTATTATGTAATGAAATTTTTTGTGAGCTTGCATATGTCACTGTGATAGAGCATTTTGCAAGCCTCATATGAAGAATAGAGGAAATATAAATGAGTAAGAAACCGGTAGTATTAATGGTACTTGATGGTTACGGCTTAAGTGACCACAAAGAGGGAAATGCCATAGCTATGGCAAATACCCCTGTTATGGATAAATTGATGGCAGAGTGTCCTTTTGTAAAGGGCGCAGCTTCAGGTCTTGCAGTTGGACTTCCTGACGGACAGATGGGAAACTCTGAGGTAGGACATATGAATATCGGCGCAGGCCGTATCATATATCAGGATCTTACAAGAATCACAAAGGCAATTGCTGATGGTGATTTCTTCAAGAACAAGGTATTAATTTCTGCAATCGAAAACTGCAAGAAGAATGACTCCGATCTGCATCTTTGGGGACTTCTTTCAGATGGTGGAGTTCACAGCCATATCGAGCATCTTTACGGACTTCTTGAGCTTTGCAAGAAAGAAAATTTTGACAGAGTATATGTACACGCATTCCTTGATGGTCGTGATACACCTCCTGCATCAGGCAAGGACTATATCGAGCAGCTTCTCGCCAAGATGAAGGAAATTGGTGTAGGAAAGATTGCATCTCTTTCAGGACGTTACTATGCAATGGACAGAGATAACAACTGGGACCGTGTGCAGAAGGCTTATGATTCACTCACTAAGGGTGAAGGCGTAAAAGCTACATGCCCTGTAAAGGCTATGGAGGAGTCATACGCAAATGACGTTACAGATGAGTTCGTGCTTCCTACAGTTATCACAAACGAGGATGGCACACCGGTATCTGTTGTAAAGGACAATGATTCTGTTATCTTCTTCAACTTCCGTCCGGACCGTGCTCGTGAGATGACAAGAGCATTTGCGATTGATAAGTTTACTGCTTGAGCGCCCATTCCTTAAGACAACATTGTATGCTTCAAGGATTATGACGAGTCAATTCCTAACAAGCTTATCGCTTTTGAGAAGGAAGAAATCAAGAATACATTTGGTGAGTATCTTGCAGCAAATGGCAAGAAACAGCTTCGTCTCGCAGAGACAGAGAAGTATGCACACGTAACCTTTTTCTTTAATGGTGGAGTAGAGGAGCCGAATATCGATGAGGCACGTCTTCTTGTAAACAGTCCTAAGGATGTTGCAACATATGACTTAAAGCCTGAGATGAGCGCTCCTGAGGTTGGAATGGATCTTGTTGAGGCTATCAAGTCAGATAAGTATGATGTTATTATCATCAACTTTGCTAACCCTGACATGGTTGGACATACAGGTGTGATTCCGGCTGCTGTAAAGGCTGTTGAGAGAGTTGATTCACTCGTAGGTGATGCAGTTCAGGCAATCAAGGATGTGGATGGAGTATTATTCATCTGTGCTGACCACGGAAACGCAGAGAAGATGATTGATTATGAGACAGGAAAACCTCATACAGCTCATACAACCAATCCTGTTCCTTTCATTCTTGTAAACGCTGACCCTTCTTACAAGCTTCGTGAGGGCGGATGTCTTGCAGATATCGCTCCAACACTGCTTGAGATTATGGGACTTCCACAGCCAAAAGAGATGACAGGAAAGTCACTTATCGTTAAATAAAATTTGTATTATATAGGCTCCGGCGCAGACAAAGGGTTTGAACCGGAGCTTTTGTTTTGATATATTAAAGATATAATAATAAATATAAGAATTGCTTATAAATAGTACAAAATTATTTAAAAAACTTATAATATACGTTGACTTTACAAATTGAGCTGGTATATAATTTAAGGGTAGCATTTGATTTGTAAATAAATTACACATAAGATGGAGGACAATCATGCAGGAATTTAAACCATTCAAAGAAGGAAAAGTAAGAGAAGTATATGATAACGGGGACAGCCTTATTATGGTCGCAACAGATCGTATTTCCGCTTTTGACCATATTTTAAAGAATAAAATTACAGACAAGGGAGCCATCCTCACACAGATGTCTAAGTTCTGGTTTGAATTCACAAAGGATGTCGTTCCTAACCATATGATTTCAGTAGACGCAAAGGATATGCCGGAGTTCTTCGGTCAGGACAGGTTCAACGGAAACAGCATGCTCTGCAAGAAGCTTGAGATGCTTCCAATCGAGTGTATAGTTCGTGGATATATCACAGGAAGCGGCTGGGCAAGCTACCAGGAGAACGGTACAGTCTGCGGAATCAGACTTCCGGAGGGACTTGTTGAGTCTGATAAGCTCCCTGAGCCTATTTATACACCATCTACCAAGGCTGATCTTGGAGATCATGATGAAAATATCTCATTCGAAAAATCAGTAGAAGTATTAGAGAAGATTTATCCTGAGAAGGGCAGAGAGTACGCAGAGAAGATTCGCGATTATACAATTGCTCTCTACAAGAAATGTGCAGAGTATGCTCTTACAAAGGGCATCATCATCGCAGATACCAAGTTTGAGTTTGGTTTAAATGAGCAGGGTGAGGTAGTGCTTGCCGATGAGATGCTCACACCTGACAGCTCACGCTTCTGGCCACTTGATGGATATAAGCCTGGACAGGGACAGCCTTCATTTGACAAGCAGTATGTAAGAGACTGGCTCAAGGCAAATCCGGACAATGACCTTCTTTTACCTGATGAGGTTGTTGTGAAGACTGTAGAGAAATATAAAGAGGCATTTGAGCTTCTTACAGGAAGCAAATTCAGCCGCTAATATATTATTTATTCCGCGTTACTATTTCGCAATTATAAACGGAGATATTATGAACCAGGACAATAACTTAAATCAGTATATAAATACTAGTATAGATACAAAAAGTCATACCCGGTACAAAATTAAAAAGGTGTTCTGATATTGACGAGCATAACCATGTAATTGATGAGCTTCATGAGGAGTGTGGTGTGTTCGGCATGTATGATTTTGATGGAGGAAATGTCGCATCCACTATCTATTATGGCCTTTTGCGCTTCAGCACAGAGGACAGGAAGCTGTGGTATTGCAGTGAGTGATACACACGGACCAAAGGGAAAGGTGACCACACACAAGGTATGGGCCTTGTAAATGAGGTATTTACTCCTGATATTTTAGAGCCTATGAAGGGTGATATCGGAGTGGGACATGTGCGCTATTCAACAGCAGGCTCATCAACACGTGAGAATGCACAGCCTCTCGTATTAAATTATGTCAAGGGCACACTTGCCATGGCACACAACGGAAACCTCATTAACGCAAAGGAGCTTCGCAAGGAGCTTGAGTATACAGGAGCAATTTTCCAGACCACAATCGACTCTGAGGTTATAGCTTATCATATCGCCAGAGAGCGTCTTAACTCAAAAACAGCGGAGGAGGCGGTCAGACGTGCTGCCAGAAGCTTAAGGGAGCCTATGCACTTGTGTTGAGAGCCCGAGAAAGCTTATTGCAGCCAGAGACCCATTTGGTTTTAAGCCTCTTTGCATCGGAAAAAGAGACAATGCATATATCGTTACATCCGAGACCTGTGCACTTGATACAATCGGTGCAGAGTTTGTCAGGGATATAGAGCCGGGAGAGGTTATCACCATCACTCCTGAAAAGGGCATTGAGTCTGATATGACTATGGCACTTGCCCCTGAAAAACAGGCCAGATGCGTGTTTGAATACATTTATTTCGCAAGACCTGACAGCCATATTGACGGAGTAAGCGTGTATAGCAGCCGTATCAAGGCTGGCAGATTCCTTGCAATGGATTCACCGGTTGAGGCTGATATCGTGACAGGAGTACCGGAGTCAGGAAATGCCGCTGCTCTTGGTTATTCACTTGAGTCGGGCATTCCATATGGCACAGCATTTGTCAAGAACGGTTATGTCGGCAGGACATTTATCAAGCCTAAGCAGTCAAGCCGTGAATCAAGCGTGCAGATAAAGCTCAATGTATTAAAGGAGGCTGTTAAGGGCAAGAGAGTTGTTATGATTGATGATTCAATTGTGCGAGGAACAACCTCAGACAGAATAGTGCGTATGTTAAGAGAGGCGGGTGCCACAGAGGTACATGTGCGCATCAGTTCACCGCCATTCTTATGGCCTTGCTATTTCGGTACAGATATTCCTGCAAGAGAGCAGCTTATCGCTTACAACAGGACTATTGAGGATATCAGACAGATTATAGGTGCAGATTCTTTAGGCTACCTTGGAATTGACAGACTTCATGAGATGGTAGAGGGATTGCCAATCTGCATGGGCTGTTTCACAGGAAAATATCCGATGGAGCCACCGAAGGATGATATCAGAGGCGAGTATTTGATAAAGAAATAGACTCGAGAGAAAAATGCTTAATCGCTAATAAAGGAGAGAATATGAGTACAGACAGATACACAAGTCCTCTTTCTGAGCGCTATGCCAGCAAAGAGATGCAGTATATTTTTTCGCAGGATATGAAATTTACCACTTGGAGAAAGCTCTGGATTGCTCTTGCAGAGACTGAGATGGAGCTTGGGGCTTTCACAGGATGCAAGCCGGTTATCACACAGGAACAGATTGATGAATTAAAGGCACATGTGGATGACATCAATTATGATGTGGCAAAGGAGCGTGAGAAGCTTGTGCGTCACGATGTAATGAGCCATGTCTATGCATATGGACAGCAGTGCCCTAAGGCAGCAGGAATTATACATCTTGGAGCAACCTCATGCTATGTAGGTGACAATACAGATATCATCATCATGAATGAAGCATTAAAGCTTGTTCACAAAAAGCTTATAAGTGTTATTGCAGAGCTTGCAAATTTTGCTGATAAGTATAAGAATCAGCCAACTCTTGCATTTACACATTTCCAGCCGGCACAGCCGACAACAGTTGGAAAGCGTGCCACACTGTGGCTGAATGAGTTTATGCTGGATCTCGAGGATTTAGAGTATGTGCAGGGCACATTAAAGCTCCTTGGCTCAAAGGGTACTACAGGAACACAGGCCAGCTTCCTTGAGCTCTTCGACGGAGACAATGAGACAATAGACAAGATAGATCCGATGATTGCAAAGAAGATGGGCTTTAAGGATTGTTATCCGGTGTCAGGCCAGACATATTCCCGTAAGGTAGATACAAGAGTGGTAAATGTGCTCGCAGGCATTGCTGCATCAGCTACAAAGATGTCAAACGATATCAGACTGCTCCAGCATCTTAAGGAAGTAGAGGAGCCGTTTGAGAAGAATCAGATAGGTTCATCAGCCATGGCATACAAGAGAAATCCTATGAGAAGTGAGAGAATAGCATCTCTTTCAAGATATGTTCTTGCAGATGTAATGAATCCTGCAATTACTTCAGCTACTCAGTGGTTTGAGAGAACACTTGACGATTCTGCAAACAAGCGTCTTTCAATACCTGAGGGCTTCCTTGCAATAGACGGAATCCTTGACCTCTGCCTACAATGTGGTGGATGGATTGGTAGTATATCCAAAGGTTATTGAAAAGCACGTTTATGGCAGAGATACCATTCATGGCAACAGAGAACATCATGATGGATGCTGTAAAGAACGGCGGAAATCGTCAGGAGCTCCATGAGAAGATCAGACAGCTCTCAATGCAGGCCGGAAAGACAGTCAAGGAAGAGGGAAAAGAAAATAACCTCGTAGACTTAATCGCTGCAGACCCTGCATTGGACTGACAAAGGCTGATATCGAAAAGAACCTTAAGCCTGAGCTTTATGTGGGACGTGCGCCTCGTCAGGTAGAAGTATATCTGCGTGATGTAGTTAATCCGGTGCTTGAAGCACATAAGGATGAGAGTGGAGTAAAGGCAGAGATTAACGTATAATATCGAAAGTATATATAACGGTAATTTGCTTGTGTTAACATATTTATCTAAATAAAAAGCCCCGGCATATAAACCTGTTTCATGGTTTATATGCCGGGGTTTTATATATCCGTCAAGTATGAAGTTAGTTTAAATTAATTCTCTTTGACATCATCTCAGGATTGGTAGCCTCGCTGATTGCCACATGCTTGCTGATTACACCGGCCTTGTACAGATTGAAGATGCTTGTATCCATTGCAATCATATTCTCAGCTGCAGAGTGTAGATGATACCGTCAATCTGATGGACCTTCCTTCACGGATTAAGTTCCTTATTGCAGGCGTGAGTACCATGATTTCAAAAGCAGGAACCATCTCACCGTTTGTGGCAGGTAAAGCTTCTGGCAGACAACAGCCTGCAGCACAGATGCAAGCTGGATGGCTATCTGGTGCTGCTGGGAAGCAGGAAACGCATCGATTATTCGGTCAATGGTATTTGCGGCACCAATTGTGTGGAGTGATGAAATATGAGGTGACCGGTTTCAGCCGCTGTGACAGCTGTATTGATGGTCTCATAGTCTCGCATCTCTCCAAGCAATATGACGTCAGGACTCTGGCGGAGTGCGGCGCGAAGTGCAGTGAGATAGCTTTCTGTATCTGTGTTGATTTCACGCTGTGACACAATACATTTGTCATGACGATGTAAAAACTCAAGCGGATCCTCAAGAGTGATAATATGCTCTTCCTTCTCATGGTTGATCTGATCAATAATACATGCTAGTGTGGTAGATTTACCGCTTCCGGCTGGGCCGGTAACCAGCACCATGCCGTTGTTTGTTTCCGCAAGCTCCATAACAGAGTCCGGTATATGTAAATCGCTTGGCTTTGGCAGTGTGAATGAGATAACACGGATGACAGCAGAGTAAGAGCCACGCTGCTTGAAGTGCTCACTCTGTAACGTGATACTCCCGGTATAGCGAAGGAAAGTCATCATCTCCGGTTTCCTCAAATTTTGAAATATCTCTCTCGGCAAGAGCATAGATTGATGTGACAAATTCAAAGGTTTCTTTTGGAATCATTCTGATTTCATTGAGGCACTCCATCACTCCCTTTGATTTGTATGTGAGAGGCGACCGGCCACTATGAAAATATCCGATGCTCCGTTGTCAGTCGCTTCTTTTAATATCTTTTTAACATCCATTTAGTTTCCTCCAATTAAATTTAGTGTATCATTTCCTCGAAAGCTGTGTCGGTATTGAGCTTCCATTGTTTTATTTATAAAAAGCATCCTGCCTGTGGACAGGATAGTTGATATCAAGCTTTACAGTGAGAGTCTGCGTATCGCTTACAGTACAGGTGATGGTATAGGTCAGACCGGTAACCTTGCCGTTTGATTCATTTTCAGCGAGGTTTTTATTTATGGCAGTATCGTTGTCTGATAGAGCAGTCTTTATGGCCTCATAGTATGCTGCTTTATCAGGACTGCCTCGTAGGCGGATGCAAGAATGGCATCAATCTGTGATATCTCATCCCATGCCTTTTCACATGCACGGTAATACGAGCTGTTGTTATCAGCAACGCGTTTGCTCAGCTTATAGTCGGAGTTTGCTGTGACAAAGGCGAGTGCCGAGAACGTGACAATGCATATCATGGAAAAGGTAAGCAGGATGGTCGAAAACCGAAATTGAAAATTCTCTTCTTTTT
>ENA-OQHP01000514-OQHP01000514.1-human-gut-metagenome-genome-assembly--contig:-NODE-514-length-12454-cov-1.992212_pt1 | contig 12454 bp, 13 predicted proteins | sample MGYA00242563_ERZ504717 | MGnify/ENA primary metagenome ERZ504717 (study PRJEB26092, sample SAMD00036212) | human gut metagenome | host: Homo sapiens | study: EMG produced TPA metagenomics assembly of...
AGTTTTTTTTAGCTTTACGGTTACCGTTGGGCAGCAGATATTCCCAAAAGTTTCTTTCATTTTCATCAATAACTGTGTTTCACCGCCTTGTAACTGTTCTTCATAGCTGTTGTATATCGCTGTATGTAGCTGTTTTACTTTGGATAGCATTTCATCAGGAGACAGCTTTCTGTTTTGCTGGTATTCCCAAGCTAAAGCCGGATTGGCAAGCAGACCACGCCCTATTACAACTCCTGCCAATCTCGGAAAACGTTCGGCAACGGTCTGTATATCTTCTATTGTATGCAGGTCCCCATTATACAACAAGGGTTTATCGCATCCATGATAAAAAGCCTCAAATCCGTTTAAATCTACCTCTCCTTTATATTGCTGTTTCCCTAAACGCGGATGCAGGATGATGTGGGATAGGGGAAGTGTGTTCAGTAACGGTAGGAGTGCAAGGCATTCATTGGCGTTTCCCAGCCTAATCTGAGCTTTACTGAGAAACGGATTTGAGGATATTTTTCTGTGGCGGCAGTCAGTAGTTCTTTTATTTCTTCGGGATACGGCAACATTCCTGCTCCGTTATGCCGTTTGGCCAGCATGGGGAAAGGACACCCCAGATTGATGTCTGCTTCCTGGTAATTATGCTCGATAAAAAGGGATACAATCTGTTCCAACATGATTGGTTGGGGTGCAATCAGTTGGGGGATCAGGTGTATATTCCGATTGTTTTCCGGGTTTATATCACGTATGTCTTTTCGGCGGATTTCACCGTGTTCCACACGTACAAAAGGAGAATAATAGGTGTCGATACCGCCGAAGATACAAGCATGTGCTTGTCGGTAAGCAGCATCTGTATATCCTTGAAGAGGAGCGAAATGGATAGGCAATAAATTCTTGTTCATAACCGCAAAGATACGTTTTTATTCTTTATCTTTTATAGGAATAACCATATTCCAAGAGTGTGATGCATTCTCGAATCCGCCGGGACCGTCCATAGTGGCAAAGAAAATGTAAGTAGGTTTGCCGTTTTCAAAGAAAATAAAGGGGCGTTCCAGTTGCCCTTGCATCTCCACTTTTCCGTCTTCCCATTCTATGGTACGGGAATAGGCTTTGGGAGCCTTGTCTACTGTCCACTGGATACCGTTTTCAGAGTGTGCCATAACACCACCGCCCCGTTCTCCTGTAAATTTGGCTACATGGTCTTTGAATAGGATGTGATAGCCTTCGGTGTCTTTCCATAGGAAGGGTCTTCGGCTTCACCTTGTCCGTCTACTTCAAAGATAGGCTGATTGTTGTTCAATACATGGTAAGGACCTTCTATTGCAGGAGCATAGGCTATTCCGAGACTCATTGCCGAATGTTCGTAATTGTTAGTGTAATGGCGCCCTTTGAAGATCATGAGAACTGAACCGTCTTCCTGTATGATTGGAGAAGGATTTGAGGTAAGGAAACTATAGAATGTACGGTTGGGTTTGAGTATCGGTTCGTCCAGACGTTTCCAGGGACCATATGGAGAATCGGCTACAGCCAGTCCGATGCGCTTGTTGGCGCGGGCAACGGTGCACCAGGGGCTGTCTAAGGTGAGCTGCGCGTATGTCGGTTCGGCAAACGGGTGTGTAGATCCCATATAAATGAGATAATATTTACCGTTTTGTTTCAATATGCGCGGATTGTGTGTAGAACGCCCGTCCCAATACTGTGCACCGCGTGCGGGAAGTGCGATATCACTGAAACGATAAGTCCTTGCGGTATATCGGACACAGCATGTACAATTTCAGACGCGACCATCCATCCCGGATGAAATGGTAATTTTTGGGAAACCGGGATACGAACATATGATATTTACCGTCATCTCCCTTTACTATTGAACTACCCCATACCCAATAACCTTCGGATGCAAAGGCAGGTGTGCGTGGGGCTTTATCCAGGCGGTGAAACAAACGGTTTTCCGACTGCTGCTTTAACTCAACCAGGTTTTCTATTTTTTGCGCAGATGCTGTCAGAAGAATGAAAATATTAAAGAAAAGTATCAGCTTATATCTTTTCATGAATGTGATAATGTTATAGCGTTAATTGGATGTGAACAAAGATACAGGTTTTTCGTATACCGGGTATATTGTTTAAAAGAGAGAAAGAATCTCACGATCCTTCCCTCTTTACATGTTAAATTGATTAAGGTCTGTTTATCAGATTATTGATAATAAAAATAAGGTTAGAAGTTTTGTGGTATATTAATATCCTGCATTATTGGTCCAGCCGGCAAGGTCTACCTGTTGATAAGGTACCGGGAAATAGTAATGGTGATTTGTGTTGAAAGTGGAAGCATCCCATTCTTCAGCACGTACCTCTTTTACTTTTTCCAAACGTACCAGTCGAACCAGCGTTTCATTTCTGCAAAGAATTCCCAACCGCGTTCGTTGGATACGGCTGTTAAGAATGCGGTAGGTTCGGTTGTTGTGGTCAGTTCTATTTGCCTGTCTTGATAACCGGCGCGTTTCTGTACCTCCTGGATAGCATTCAGGGCATCTTGGTTCACAGAGTTTGTAGCACGGGTAGAAGCTTCGGCGTACATTAAAAGAACTTCTGCATAGCGGTAAATACAAGTTATACCGTTTGATTGTGCACTTTTACCGGGGGCTCCTTCGTCATAATCATAGTACTTGGAGATGGCGGGAAGTTTGTCTGCACTTTCGGTATATGGGATAATCTCTCCGCTTTTTATTTTCCATTCTGTCATATAGTTCCATTCTTTGCGGTCATCATTGGGATACGCCTTGAAGAAATCTTCATTGCCGTAATAGTCTGCCCATCCTGCATTAGGAGAATAATCGCTCGGATAGTAAGATTTACCGTAGTTACTTGCTATCTTATGTTTGGCACTATGCTGCAGGGCAAACATTACTTCGTTGGTTTCTGTTTTCTTGTCTTCTTTCCATAAATCGGAATATTCGGCTGTCAGTACAAGACCGGCTTGGGCCTTATTATCCATGATTTCTTTGGCTTGGGCTGCTGCCAGACCGTAATATTCGGTTCCTTTGTTTAACGGCCATCCTGCCATTGTCATATAAGCATCTGCCAAGCATGCTTTTGCGGCCCATTTTGAGGGAGTGCTGTTGCCGCTACGTCCTTTGTTGGGCAACCATTCGGTAGCTGTAGTCAGACTGGGAATAATCGCTTTATCGTATATTTCGGCAACTGATGTTCTTGGCATGGTGATGGTTGCCTCATCGTTTTCCAGTAATAAAGGCACATCGCCATACAGACGGGTCAGATAGAAATAGGAAAGACCGCGCATGAAATAGGCTTCGCCCAATACTTCTTTAAATGCTTTGGCTTCTTTTTCGTTGGTGGGGATAGTAGTTCCCTTGATAATTTTGTTGGAACTGCTGATGACCTTATAGAACAGGGTCCAAGTAGTTGAGAAGTCAGCATCATTAGCTGTAAGATTCGGAGTCAGTCTGCTATAATAAGCCAGCTCGTTATTGGCCTTGGCTGCACGGTAGGTAATATCATCCGCACATACATTGATGCGTTGCAGACGGCTGTTGAATCCGTAATTTCCTTGCCATAAATCGCTGTAAAGGCGTCTGCCGCTTTTTCAAGGCTTGCTTGGTCTACCGTATTCCAGTATTCTTCTTCTGTGATAAAGGATTCGGGTTCTTGTGTGAGGTCTACGCAAGAGGTCGTCAGTAATAAACTTCCGGCAACTGCTGTTAAATATATTAATTTCTTCATGTTGTTCTTATTTAAGTAGGTTATTCATTAGAATGAGAAATTCAGACCGATTAAATAATTGCGGCTGTTAGGATAGGCTCCCCAATCAACACCTTGTACCAGAGGACTACCCATAGTAGCTTCCGGGTCCAGACCGGAGTATTTGGTGATGTGGAACGGATTCTGTACGGAGGCATATACACGCAGGTTGTTGATACCCAATGAACGGCAGGTTGCTTCAGGAAGAGTATAACCTAATGTGATGCTTTTCATCTTGATGAAACTTCCGTTTTCAACGAAACGCGTGCTGAAGAAGTCTTTATTTTCAGTTCCGCCTTTCACGAATCCCGGTATATCTGTATTGGTGTTGGTCGGTGTCCAACGGTTCAGCAACTCGCGCATAGGGGTTACGCCTGCCATTTGTTGGCTCTTAATCAGGTTATATCCCATTTGGTGAGTGGCATTGTAGATGTCAAATCCATGGAAACCTACTACGAAGAACGAGAAGTCAAAGTTTTTGTAATTGAATGTATTGTTCCAGCCCCAGTTGAATGTCGGTTGTCCGCATCCGATAATGCCTTGGTCTGCATCATTGTATACGCCGTCTTTGTTGACATCTACATATTTGGAGTTACCCGGTTTTACTTTGTACACTTCTCCGTTGGTTTTGCCGTTTGTTTGACCATTGGCATCTACGAATGGAGCATTTACATCATCCTCCTGCCATACTCCTGCGAATGTGTATCCCCAGAATGAACCTAACTTCTCTCCTTCAATCATTTGGAATATCTGGTTTTGGAAGTTTCCGGCCTGTTGTTGGCGGTGGTTGGCTGTCGGAATCTTGTTGAACGTACCTTTGTTGTGAGATAACGTCAGGTCTGTGTGCCAGCTGAATTCTTTATCATTGAAAGGATCTGCACTGATTGTAAACTCAACACCTGTGTTCTTGATTTCACCTGCGTTATCAAGGATGGCAGTATATCCCATGTGTGAGGGACGTGCCACTTCCAGCAAAATATCTTTTGACAATTTGCTATACCAGTCTGCTGTTAAGCGTACGCGACCGTTCAGAATACCGAAATCAACTCCGACATTGAACTGGTCGTTGCGTTCCCATTTTAGGAAAGGAGCAGCCGGTCGGTCTATCTTATAGGCGGTAGAAGAACTCCCGTTTGGAGTAGTAACGGTAACAGGCGTCATTTTGGAATAGATACGGTAAGCCTCTACAGCTTGGTTTCCTACGGAGCCGTATCCCAAACGGAGTTTCAGTTGGTCGATGAAACTGTTCTCCTTCAAGAAATTTTCTTGCTTCAAATCCCATGCCAATGCAGCAGAAGGGAAGTAACTCCATTTATCTTTCAGACGTGAGGAACCATCGGCACGGATAGAGGCGGTAAGCATGTAACGGTTCATGAATACATAGTTGACACGTAACATTCCTGACATAAGGGTATTGATGCTGCGGTCGGATGCAATGGCTGCGAGGTTTGAATCGGACCATGCCAGATTATTGACACCGATCATGTCGATATAGTCTAAGTTATATCCTGTACCGGTATGGTTGTAGTTGTTGTCATAAGACTGCTCGAATACGGCAGTTGCATTGATACGGTGATTTTCATTGAATTCCTTTACATAACTCAAGTGTTGGTATTCAGCCATGAAGTGTTCCAATAGCTACGTGCCTGTCCTTGAGTCAGACTGTTTTTGTAGGAATAATAACTGTCTTCGTTTTCTACCGAAGTATTCAGTCTGTTATCAAAAAGCACGCCTAGTTGAGAGCGGAAACTCAAACCGTCCAGAATATCGAACTGGACATAGCCCTGTATGCGGTTATTGATTGTTTTGTTAGAGTTGCTGGATTCCCAGATGTATCCCATAGGATTGTATGCCTTGCCACCATCGAAGAAGCTATTGTTATATTCTCCTTCTTCGTTTTTGGGTTCGATGGTACTTGGAAAGTACATGCTTTGCTGTATCAAGCCATCGTATTCGGTAATACGGGGTTTGCTTGTTTCACGATAGTGACCGTATATATTCAAACCTGCTTTCAGCCATTTCTTGATTTTGGTATCTACCTTTAAACGCCAGCTGTAGATTTGGCTTCCTGATTCTTTAATGATACCTTGGTCGTCCTGATAACGGAGAGAGGCTAAGAACGTTGTTTTTCACCACCACCGGCAATGGAAAGTTCATAGTTCTGAGTAACTGCCGGGCTGCGGAAAATTTCTCTTGAATAGTCAAATCCTGCCTTGCCGGATTTGAATGCTTCGAGTTGTTCCGGGCTGTAAAAATGATTATCACCATAGCCAAAGTATTCTTTACCGTAATCGTTTACCAAGTTGGCATATTCGTACGGAGAGAGGTTATCGGGGTATTTGGCAACAGTTTTAATATTGGCAAATGCGTTGAAAGAGACTGTTAGCTTATCCTTTTCAGGATTTTTGGTCGTTACCAGGATAACACCATTGGCACCGCGTGAACCGTATACGGCTGTTGCTGAAGCGTCTTTTAATACCTCAATGGAGGCGATATCCGCAGGGTTCAATGACTGGAGAGAACCACCGATGAATCCGTCAATTACAACAAGCGGTCCTGTTTCTGCCGTAATAGAGTTGATACCACGGACGCGGATGGTGTTGTCGCCGCTGGGGTCACCGGAACCTGAGAGTACGGATACACCGGCCATACGCCCTTGCAAGGCATCGGATACATTACCTGTCGGGGTACTTTTTAATGCATCGGCTGTCTTTACGGAGCCACCGCACCGGTCAAGTCACTTTTACGTTGAACGCCATAGCCCACTACCACCACTTCTTGCAATAATTGACTGTCTTCACTTAGCGTTACGTTAATATGCGTTTTGCCGGCTACTGCTATTTTTTGGGTCTGATAACGATATACGAGAATACAAGAGTCGCATTGGACGGTACGTTGGGAAGTGTGTAATTTCCGTCAATGTCTGTAATACATCCGTTGCTGGTTCCTTCCACTTGTATGGAGGCACCAATCACAGGACCTAAATTGTCACTTACTGTACCTGTTACTGTAATGTTTTGTGCATTAGCTTGTGTGGCGAATAGCACAAAGAGCAACATAATACCTAATGTTTTGAATAGATTAGATTTCTGTTTCATAAATATTAATTTAATTGGTTATTTAAAAAAGGCTTTTATCAGTCTTGTTCAAAATCGGAAAATCTTTTCGCAAAAGTATAGGCTAATAAAGGTAGAGATATTCACTAATTGTCCGCAAATAATCTGATATTGTACATTATCTGCGGACAATCGGTGCTCTGCTTAGTCCTTATTTACTTGGTTTTTGCAGCTTTTACTTTTTCCAGCAGAATAGCCAGCTCTTTTACTTTATCTGGGTGAGTTCCAGCCAAATTTTCTTTTTCGGAAGAGTCTACAGATAAGTCATAAAGTTGTGGCTGGGGATTGTTTCCCGTTTCCATTTTAGTCCAATGTTCCAAAGCCGGTTTGTCACTCGGTTCGATGTATTTCCAGTTATTCTGAATGATGGATAGAGTATTATTCAGGTTCTGTTGTACCACATAGTCGCACCCGATGGTGTCCGTGCCAAGGAAATTGTTGAGTTGGTCGCGGCTGTCAGGGGCAACACCTGTAGGAAGTTCATGATTCAGCAGGGCTGCAAATGAAGCATATACATCAATCATGGAGAATGGAGCCTGTTGTTTGCCCGGTTTGATACCATTCGGCCAGCGTACGATAAATGGAATACGGGTTCCGGCATCGAATGCGCTATACTTGCCGCCCCGGTAATGTTTCATGGGGGTGTGGCCGTTCAGCAATTCAAAGGCCTGGTCTTGATAACCATCATCAATGACGGGACCGTTGTCGCTGCATAATACGAAGATTGTATTATCAGCAATATCCAGACTATCGAGGGTGTGCATGATCTCGCCGACTGTCCAGTCCAGTTGTAAAATAACGTCACCACGCGGTCCTAAACCACTTTTCCCTGCAAAACGCGGATGAGGGACTCGGGGGAACGTGTACATCTTGTGTACCCATATACAGGAAGAAAGGTTCGTTTTTATGTGCAACGATAAAATCTTTGGCTTTTCCGGTAATGATATCTGCAATATCTTCATCCACCCAAAGAGCAGATTTGCCACCGGTCATCCAACCGATACGGGGGATACCGTTGATAATGGTATTATTATGTCCCTGGCTGGGTTTCATCTTTACCAATTCAGGATTTTCAAGCCCTGTAGGCCAGTCGCCCACTTTGTGCTGGTAGCTGACAGTAATGGGATCTTGGGGATCAAGCCCTACAACATGGGCATTTTCTACGAACACACAAGGAACCCTGTCTACTGTGGCAGGAATGATAAATTCATAGTTGAAGCCTATGTCTTGAGTATTCGGCCTGATTTCGCGATTGAAGTCCGTGCCACCTTTAGGACCTAATCCCAAATGCCATTTGCCGACGGCTCCGGTGTAATAGCCTTCCTCCTTGAACATATCGGCCATTGTGACACAAGCTGTATCAATAATCAGTTCGGAATTACCCGGTGCAATGCCTGTGTTCTCTTGCCGCCAGGGATACATACCTGTAAGCAGTCCGAAGCGGGAAGGGGTACTTGTGGAAGAGGTGGCATATGCATTGGTGAATTGCATACCCTGACCGGCAAGGCGGTCTATATTCGGGGTACTTATTTTAGTGGCACCGTAGCAGCTGAGGTCGCCGATGCCCAAGTCGTCAGCGATCAGGTAGATAACATTAGGCTTTTGCGGTTGGTCACTCTTGGCTTCTTGTTTAGACGGATTGCCACATCCTATCAAAAGGACCGTACTTGGAAGATACGGTAGAAGATTAGATAAATATTTCATAGCCTTTGGACTTTAAAGTTTTATTCCAAGTCCAAAGATATGCGCTATCTTCCGGTCTGTGTGTATAAAAGAGTACACACGGAATCATAAAAAGTACAAAAGTGCAGAATTCTTATTTTTCATTTACTGTTTCTTCCTCGTCTTTATCAGCTTCCTCTCCTTTGCGATAAGCCAGTGGGCTGACATGATAGATGTCCTTAAAGCACTTGCTGAAGTAGCGTGAGGAACTGAATCCTATCTTATCGGAAATTTCCGTAATGTTCAGTTCCGGATTATTGCGCAACATCAAAGCACCTTTCTTCAAACGGATAGTCAGTATAAATTCGTTTGGGGTTTGTCCTGTAATGGCCTTCAGTTTGGTGAACAGGTTGGTGCGCGCCATTGCCATTTCTCTGGCAAAGACATTGACATTGAATTCTGTGTCGTCCAGATGTTGTTCGATGATAGACATGGCACGGTCCAGAATGTCTTTGTCAATCGGATTGGTAGCAAGCATATGTGCAGCCGTTTGCGGTTGCTTGCTGAATTTTTCCTGTAAGAGGATGCGTGAATTCACCAGGTTGTTGCAGCGGGATATCAGTAAGTTTGTATTGAACGGTTTGGTTATGTAATCGTCCGCACCGATCCGCAATCCTTCGATATTCAATTCAATGGCAGTGCGTGCAGTCAATAACACTACGGGATATGCAGGTGTTGAAATCCGTTTTTATGAGTTTGCATAGTTCTGTACCCGACATTTTGGGCATGACCACATCGCTTACCACAATGCAGGGCATTTCACTGCGTACCAGTTCCCAGCCTTCTTCTCCGTTGGCTGCCATCAATATCTGATAGAATGGCTTGAAGATGTTGGCAAGCATTTCGCGGATGGACTCATTATCCTCTACAATCAATAGTTTGGCATCCGGAATACGTTTGATGGGAGCATTTTCTTCCAGTTCGGTTTTCAGGAAAGCATCTGCTTCGGATTTGGAAATTTCAATCTGATGTACGCAATCCGGATTCCGGTTGATTTGTTCTTCTGTAAAGAATTCGTTACCCAAGCGTAGTGTAACGATAAAGCTTGTACCTTTGCCAAGTTCGCTTTCTACACGGATGGAACCATGATGTAATTCTATAATACCTTTGGTCAAAGCCAGTCCTATACCGGTGCCGCTCTTGCCGGCATCAGTAGAACCGGTCGGTTCTATCTGATAAAAGCGGTCGAATATCTTATCTATCTCCTTTGCATCGATACCGCTTCCCGTATCTTTTACACAAATTATAACGTTATTCCGTTCTTCCTTTACACTGAGCGTAATGGTATCTTCTTTTTCCGTATGCTTGATAGCATTGGATAAGAGGTTATTGATAACTTTCTGCATTTGCTTCTGGTCGTACCATACTTCGAGTTCGTCAGTCTCTTTTTCAAAATTGAAGTTGATTTGTTTGGCACTGGCATATTCAAGGAACAGCAGATAGTTTTCATACAGAAAATTCACGATGTTGTGCGGACTGACTTTAATCTTCATATGGCCCTGTTCCTGCTTGCGGAAGTCGAGTAATTCGGTTATTAGCTCGCGTAGCTGGATACTGTTTTTATAAATGCCCAATATCTTGTTGTAGATGGCAGGTGTGAAGTTCTGTAATTGCAGCAAGGTTTCTACCTGAGCCACAATAAGAGTCAGAGGAGTGCGGAACTCATGCGAGATGTTGGTGAAGAAGCGCAATTTGGATTGGTTCAGCGCTTCTACATCCTGAATATGTTTCTGTTCGTATTTCAAAGATTCGCGTAGTTTGATTTTTGATTTGTAGGCGCGTATCAGATACCACAGAACCGCTCCCGTTATGATGATATATATGAAGTAGGCAAGTGTTGTTTTGTAGTACGGCGGCAATACATGAATGGTGAGCTGTGCTTGCGGACAAAGGTTTTCGTCTTTTCCTTCCGGCTTGATGAGCAATGTGTAAGTGCCTGCATTCAAATTGGTGTAAGTAATGGTATGCAGCCCTCGTGTGCTTGTCCATTCATTGGAAAAGCCTTCCAGTCTGTAAATAATATCGTCTTTGTTGGCAGGTATGTAATTGGATGTGGCAAACTCTATACTGAACATACTTTGGTCTGCATTGAGGGTTATCTCTCCGGTGTGGCATAAAGAGTGCTGCAAGATGCCGGTTTTATCTCCTACAGAGATTTCCCTACCGTTGACGATGAGCCGTGAGAGGATAATCTTATAAGGTTTTGGGGTAAAGTTCAGTTCCATTTCATGGAAAGAAATCATGCCTTGTATGCCTCCCAGAAATATTTCACCGTCGCAGGTGACACAGAGTGCATTTTCGTTGACGGCTGTCAATGGGAAACCGTTTTCAGCACTGTAATTATTAAAAGTCTTATTTTTGTAGTTAAAGATGGAGAACCCTTCGTTGGTGATGAGCAGTAATTTGCCGCTGCTGGGAGATTCTTGTGTTTCATAAATGCAGTCACTGGCCAGACCGTTCCTTTCCTTGTCGAAATTTTCAAAATCATTGGTTGCGGGGCGATATAAGTCCAGACCGCTACCCGAGGTGGAGAACCACAGGTTGCCTTTGCTATCTTGCGTTATATTGTTCACATTGTTATTACTGAGGCTGTTCGGTTGGTGGCATCATGGCGGTAGTTTGTCAGTTTGCAGGTGTCAAAACGATAACTGAATACTCCTTCTCCAGTGGCAGCGATCCATAGTGTACCCTCCGAATCGAATGTGACATCTGCTACCATTTTAATGGATTTTCCTTCTTTGCTATCTTTGAACAGTTGTTGGCATTGTCCGTTAGCGGGGTCAAAGAGGCATACTCCGTTTTGTGTGGCTATAATCAGCAGGCTTTTGTAGGGAATGATATCGCGGATAATGTCTGATGGAAGAGTGTTAGGATTACCTTCTTCCATGCGGTAATGGGTAAAATGCCCTGAGCGTATATCCAGTTTGTTAAGACCGCCCAAATGAGTGCCTATCCATATAATTTCTTTATCGGCATCATAATAAAGCGCTTTTACATTATTATGCGAAATGCTGTTGCGCCCTTCCTGTGGGCGATACCATTTGAATTCGCGTGTGCGGCGGTTGTAATAATTCAGTCCGCCGCCTTCGGTTCCTATCCACAGATTGCCGTCTTTATCCTCAATGGTGCGTCCTACAACCGGATTGCTCAGTCCTTTCTTCTCGTTGGAAGAGTAGGAATAACGGGTGTAGATTTCATATTCCGGATTGAAGTAGTTGACACCGCCGAAATAGGTTCCCAGCCAAAGTGTACCTTGGTTATCTTTTACGATACACCAGATGGAAGAGTGGGTGAGCCCGTCGGCTTGTGTGTCATTGGCTGTATGGTTCTGGAATAATCCGGTTATTTTATTGTATCGGTTTAATCCGTTGAAAGTACTATCCATATATTGCCCAGATTGTCCTCACAGCAGGCCCTGACGAAATTGGAGGAGAGACTGTGTGGGTCTTTGGCATTGTATTTGAAGTTTTCTATTGTTCCGTCTGCTTTTACACGGAACAGTCCTTCTTCCCAACTGCCAATCCACAATTCACTTTCGCTGTCCTGATAAAACTGGTAATATTTCCTTTCTGAATGGGATGCGTCAGTTCTTTTTTGTCAATATTCAGGCAGTATACGCCGTTGGTTGTTGTTCCCAGCCATAGTACGTCCTTATTGATGTGTATACAGACTATTTCCAGATTTCGGTCCGGGAGTTGATAATAAAGGTCGAAATTTCCAGTTTCCTCGTTATAACGGTATATTTCATTCTTTTTGCCGATAAAAAGTCCGTCATTGTAATAGATGCTGTTGATGTTGCCTTGTATTAACGTAGTGAATTTTTGGGTGGCAAGGTTGAAATTCCGCCACTCCTTCGGTGCAGAGCAGATATATTTTCC
>ENA-OQHP01000515-OQHP01000515.1-human-gut-metagenome-genome-assembly--contig:-NODE-515-length-12441-cov-2.656083_pt1 | contig 12441 bp, 16 predicted proteins | sample MGYA00242563_ERZ504717 | MGnify/ENA primary metagenome ERZ504717 (study PRJEB26092, sample SAMD00036212) | human gut metagenome | host: Homo sapiens | study: EMG produced TPA metagenomics assembly of...
ATCACCTAAGCCTAAATGCCACTTGCCAACGGCTCCAGTCACATAACCAGAATGCTTAAACATATCAGCCATAGTATATTGTTCAGGACGAATAATCATTCCTGCATTTCCAGCTGCAACATCTGTACCTTTTTTCCTCCAAGCATATTCACCCGTCAATAATGAATAACGTGAAGGAGTACTGGTAGCAGCCACAGCATGCATATTCGTAAAACGTAACCCTTCATCAGCCAGCTTGTTCACATTTGGCGTCTCTATATTTTTCGCGCCATAACATTGCAGATCACCATACCCCAAATCATCTGCATAAATGATAATGACATTGGGCAATAGGCGTTCAGTTACCTCATTCTTATTGCTATCTTCCACAGAAGCTCCACTAACCCAATTACAAACAAACGGAGAGAGTAGAGAGAATGTTAAATACTGTATTTTCATATCATTAATTATTATCAGTACTAATCACGTAAATTGGGATTTATATTCTGCTCTGACAAAGGAATAGGCCATTTATAATCTTGCGGATTGCGAAAATCACGACGTCCAACATACCAACGACAATTCCCTGTAGGATCTATTTCCTTAGTAGAGGAAGCATAAGTAGTAGAAGAAGGGTAAGGTGCTCCCCAAACTTCTCCAACTAAAACCTTGTCTGCAATTTCCCAACGCAATAAATCCCAATAACGTATTCCCTCATAGGCCAATTCTATTCTTCGTTCGTTACGGAGTCTTTCCCGTAAAATAGACGGATCTGTTTCTGTAATAGGAGGCATCTCTACCCCGGCACGACCACGCACTTTGTTGATTGTAGCATCTAATATAGGCTTATCAATAACCTCTCCCCCTTCAATCAAACATTCCAGATAACCCAACAACACTTCCGCATAACGAATTATAGGTGTCACTGCGCTATAGCTTTGAATATCATTAATCGGATTCTCATCAAAATACTTCCGCCACATGAAACCTGTTTTTGATGCTTCTGACGAATAATCAAGTCGCTCTTTAGCAGAAGCTTCATAATCTGGACTCATGCGATACGTTGTACCCATAAAATCCGCACCATTATAAAACAAAGTATAGTCCAAACGAGGGTCACGGTTCTCTCCTAAATTATTTGGATTATAACGTGGGTCATCATAACTGAACGGAGTACCATCAACAAATTCATAAGATTCAAACAAGCCGGCAGAAGGATTGGAAAGACTCCATCCTCCATCTTTAGCTGGAAGCACTTGCTGAGCATACCACAGCCAAAATAATTCTCCAAATAAGCAATATAGAAAATATTCTCTTTATTGCCAACCCGGTACCTGGCCAGAATAATTCCGGATAACTCGTGTGGATATCATTGTCTCCATAATCTATGATTTCCTTATAAGCGGCAGCTCCACTCGCCCAATCTTTTTGAAGCATACATGTGCGACCTAGAAAAGCCAAAGCAGCCTGTTTGCAGGCACGGCCCGTTTCACTTGAAGCAAGATCCTTAAAGCGTGGCAAATCTGCAGCAGCTTCTTTAAATTCAGTAGCACACCATGCCAATATTTCAGATTGTGTACTTCTTTTTACCGTATTGGCCTCCTCACCACTCAACACAGTGGTTACTAACGGTACATCCTTAAAATAACTTGCCAGATAATGATATTGAGTCGCACGCAAAAAACGAGCTTCAGCTATCATCCTTTTATTCTGGTCTGATTCTGGCATTTTTTGCATTCCTTCCAGAAAACGATTGCATTTACCAATGCGTGAATAAGCCGACGACCAATAATTCGCGATAAAAGAATTCGTGTTCAGCAACTGCCCACTGGATATCTTGTAAAGTCATTATTTTCTCCCCTGCGATCAAACGCATTGTCTGTCAAATGTTCCATAAACAGCAACCCATGATAAGACCAGAAATCAGACACGCTATATTCCAAGCCATTAGTTATCTTTCCACGATAAAGAGCAGTCAAGGCAAGTTCTGCATTTTTTCATCATTCCAAAAATTTTCTTCCGATAGGTCGGTCAGAGGCAATCTTTCCAAGTCACATGACGAGAAAGACAATGAAGCAAGCAAGGTAGCAAGCATCAAATATTTAGAACATTTCATAAGGCTTTAGAATTTTAATGTTAAACCAAAGGTGTAAGTAGACATAGTTGGATAATATTGTCCATCATTACTTGTATTCTCAGGATCCCAACCTTCACGATAGCTTTTAAATGTCAGTGGATTATCCAAACTTACATAAAAACGCATACCACTGGAACCAAACTTCCGAGTCACAGATTCAGGCAATGTATAGCCAAACTGGATATTACGGACTTTGACATAAGAAGCATTCAACACCCAATAATCCGAAGTTAAAGTATTATTGCTTCCCGCATTTGACATAACTTCCAAACGCGGATATTCAGGATAACGATTGTCTTGCTGTACATTCCAGCAATTTTCCATCTGCCAACGCTGTATATTGCCTTCCTGATAAAAAGCATATCCGGCATATACAGAAAGCGTACCTTTTACACCAGCAACTCCCTGTATTAACATACTAAAATCAAATCCTTTATATTCAGCACCCAAATTCAGGCCAAAAGTATATTTCGGAATACGTGATCCTAAGTATGTTCTGTCATCAGGCGTTACTTTTCCATCACCTGTAATGTCTACATAACGGATATCTCCAGCCTGTGAACCTTTGGCTATTTCAGTCTGATCATACCAATCGTTCACTTCTGCGTCCGTAAGAAACACACCATCTGTCTTATACCCATAAAACATCTCCATCGGATAGCCAATAAACAAATCGCTTCCATTACCTATCATACCATTATTTTGGGTTACATTTCCCATTCCCAATGTTAGAACTTTGTTTTTAATGATAGAAAAATTACCATTAACATGATAATGGAAATCACCGATTGTATTTTGATGTCCTATCTCAAACTCCCATCCCTTGTTTTCCAATTCACCGGTATTAACCTCTGAGATGGCCAAACCAAAAATAGAAGAATAACTAGCCGCAGGCTTGTAAAGCACGTCCGTTGTCTTTCGATGAAAATAAGTAGCATTCAAGGTCAGTTTATTATCAAAGAAACCCGTCTCGATACCAAAATCAGCCGTACGCGTCCGTTCCCATTTCAACGTCGGATCTACATAAGTCGTAACAGCTGCACCTTGGGTATATACGCCTCCAAACACATAATTCTGTGCCTCCCCCAAAGTATATACAGACTGGTAAGGATAATTACCGATATTATTATTTCCCAATATACCATAAGAAGCCTTTAGTTTCAAATTATTGAACCAGTCGGACACATTTCTCTCTTTCCAGAATTTTTCTTCAGACACACGCCATCCGGCAGCTACAGAAGGGAAAAAACCGAATTTTGTATTTGACGGGAACCTTGAAGAGCCGTCATATCTCATAGTCGTCTCAAAAAGATACCGCTGATCATAATTATAAGTCAAACGACCAAAAACAGACTGTATTGCCCAGTCATATCCACCTCCATCATTAGTTTGACCGTCAGCTCCACCTGCTCCCAGATACGGCACATCATCTGATGGAAAGTTATTACGGCTTCCACTTAATGTTCGTTGTCCTTCGTCTTCCCAAGTATAACCTAATAGTACCGACAAATTATGTCTCTTTGCAATAATAGTATTATAATCGCTACGGCCTGAAATGTCTTATATACAGTACGCTCCATGGAATTGGTTAAAGATGAAGGACCTGTACTCTGCCTCCGGCCAGCGGCATATCTGCCCGATAATTACGGATAGTGCTTAATGCATAGTTATATCCACCAATAGCTCTCAATGTAAGTCCTTTTATAGGTTTCCAAGTAAGCTCTATATTACCATTGAATTTATCAAAATCCTCACGGTAAAAAGAAGCACAATTCACCCACGCCACTGGGGTACCCTGTAATTTGGTCCCGGACCGATTTCACCAGTTGATAAATAACTAGGTGTCAGTCCCGGATAACGGACAGCATTTGCTATAATACCTTTGAATCCCTCATTATCAAGTACTCCAGGAGTAGAAGGTTCATGCCTATCAGATGTCATTCCGCTAACTCTCACACTAAGTGACACATTTTTAGCAATTTCCGCATTCAGGTTTACTCTTGCATTGTAACGGTTATAATAATTATTATCCAGTAAACCATTCTGACGAAGATATCCAAGTGAAGCCATATACTGAAGTTTTCCAGAACCTCCATTCACACTTAATTCATGCTTAGTCTGCAAGGCATGTCCACCAAGCAATTCATCCAAATACATTTCATCAGCATAATTGTCCGGATCGGAACCATCACGATATTTCCGAATCATCTCTGGAGTGTAAGTTTCTGTTCCCATTGCCATATTATAGTACTCAGCATACTCATACGAATGGGCAAAATCAGGTAATTCCGTAGCCTGACTCATACCTATAGAACCATTGTAGGTAATATGTGTTTTGCCTGCCTTTCCTTCCTTTGTAGTTACGAGGATTACTCCATTTGCCGCACGGGAACCATAAATAGCAGCCGAAGCCGCATCCTTCAGCACTGAAATATTTTCTATTTCCGATGGAGTCAAATCACTAAGAGAACCAGGCATCCCATCAATCAGCACCAACGGATCAGGAGTAGCTCCGAAAGAGCCTACTCCACGTACACGAATTGTACCGGCATCTTGTCCCGGATTTCCACTTGTCTGTGTGATAGTTACTCCAGATAACTGGCCAGTCAACATATTGGAAACATCCGGAACCGCACGTGATTCTAAAGTTTCACTGTCTAATGTTGCAATAGAGCCTATCACATTCACCTTTTTCTGTGCTCCATAACCAATGACTACGACTTCATCCAACGTTTCAGAATCTTCTCTTAAACTAATAGCTATTTGTTTCCCTGAAAGCACTTGTACACTTTGGTTCTTGTACCCTACATACGAAATGTCTAGCATAGCTCCTTCGGGCACTTCCAACATAAAATTACCGTCAATGTCCGTAATCGTACCATTAGAAGTTCCTCGTTCCATGACTGTTGCACCAATAATCGGTTCGCCATTCACATCCCGAACAGATCCTTTTGTCTGCAACTTTTTGGACGAAACCACCCCATTCTCGGACTTTTTTATAATAATATTCTTATCTTTAATCTCATAAGTAATTCCTATTTGGCCAGCCAAGATTTGCCGAACCACATCATCTATATTCCCGTCTTGCACGGAAATGGAAATGTGTTTCTGCGTATCCACATCAACTGATGAAAACACAAACGAATACCCTGACGACTTCTTCAACTGTTCCATCGCCTCCTTTACCGTTACATTACCGGTTTTCAGTGTAATATTCTGAGAAAAGACCGATAAGTTCAGGCAAAGCGCTGCCGAGGCTACTAACATAGCCTTATTGAAATATCTCATAATTCTGTTGATTTTTAATTAAATAACTAAAATAAGAATTGTAAGAATCGAAGAATACCTATCTTTGCGGCATCTTTGATTCAAGTTTTTGCCCTATGCAGAAGACTTGCAAACCAGCAAGGAGGATGTGCCCGCATCTTCCTTGTTTTTTATGTCTTCGCCTTATGGACTGTCAGCCGGAAGATTCTATGTTCATGGTGTTTCTCTTTTTAAGGTTTGACAAATTAGTTAATAAAGGATGTATTTTTCATTTTCGTATCGATACTTCATACGATTGGTTGAAGCAATAGTTTCCAGTACTTCTTCTATAGTATTACCCATCACCTTGAAGCTACCGTAGAAACGACGGTTCTTCAGGCTGTCGGCTATCTCGATTCGTACATCGTAGCTACGCATCAGTTTCTTGGCAATGTCTTCCAATAATTCCTCGTCGAAGAACAGCTCATCGTTTGTCCATAACATGGAATTCTCTGCACGGCTCTCGATTTCACCATTTCGCCCGTACGCTTGTTCAGCACCATTTCTCATTAGGAGAAAGATATAAGTCTGACATGGATTTCAAACTATTATGCAAAGCAACCTTTCCCTCCAATAGACTCACCGTCACTTCTTCATCATCCGAGTAGTTCTTGAAATTGAACTTGGTACCCAATACACGCAAGTCTACTTCATGCGTATGAATCTCAAAAGGAAGGTCTTGATTATGAACCACCTCAAAATAGCCTTCTCCTTCCAGACTGAGCTGACGGTTATCCATACCAAATCCCTGCGAATAGGTGATTTTGAACCAGCATTCAGCCACACTAACGTACCATCCGGCAAATACAGCTTGGTACGTGCTCCCAGCGGAGCCTCTACCACCATATCCGAGAACGTCTGGCGAAGTGTTTCCTGTCCTTTCCAGTAACCGGCCAGCGGAAGCAGCACAATCAATATCACGGCTGCCACCCGGTAGAAGGTCTTCCATGAGAAACGGTACACCTTCGGCTCTTTCTTTCCGATTCGTTTCTGGAAACGGGCAAAAGCTTCTTCCTTATCGAACACCTTATCTTTTGCAGTCACTCCCGATGAAAACCAGACTTCTATCTGATTACGGACGTACATCCGGTTCTCGTCCGACTGCTGGCTCCAGTTTTTCAATTCCTGAAAAGCGTCTGCCGTCAGACTACCGGAAAGGTATTCCGCAATCAACTGATCAATCCGTTCATTTATCATTTCTTCGTGCTGCATAATTTGCTGTGTTTATAAGTAAGACAAAAAAGAGAAAAAAGAGGGTAGTCAAAAAAGAAGATTTTTTCAATTTCCCAGAAAAATATACCACACGAGCAGCTTCAGATAGCCTGACATGCGCTTCTGAAGAAAGGCCAATGCATTCTTTATGTGATACTTAACTGTATTGACAGAGATATTCAACTCGCGGGCTATTTCTTCGTATTTTTTTTGTTCAAAACGACTTTTTTTGAAAACCACACGACATTCTTCTGGCAGGGCCTCGATACTGCGTTCGAGTTCTTCCTCCAGTTCCTGCTCCAACAGATAACCTAACGGATGGTCTTTCTCTATAAATAAGGTATCCAGAAATTCCACATTCTCGGGAAGAGAAAAAGAAGAAAACTGCAATTCTTCACGATGTGCAAGAGAATTCAGTTCATTCAAGCAACGATTACGAACCGATTTCATCAAATAGGCTTTCAAAGAATAAGTGATTTCCACCTCACTTCGATGTTCCCACAAATAAAAGATGGCATCATCTACCACCTCCTCTGACAAAGATGCGTCATGGAGAAACAAATCAGCGAAACGGCAGAGAGGGACATAGTGCCGGTCGTAGATCCGTCTGAAGCAGATTCATTTCCACATCGCAGTTCTTCTATCAGTTGTTTTCCGTCATAGCTCGATTCATACTCAGCAAATTTAGAGATTTTCTGTCTATATCCACGGTTTTCCTCCATTATTTAATGTAGAAAATGACTCATCAATAAACAGAAATGTTTTGGAATATTCTATGTCTCTCAGCCCAGAACCCTACGTTTCCCTACCCGAAAACATACGGTTCCGCCTTGAGAAACGTACGTTTTCCGTACGCAAAACATAGAACATATACATTCATTCTCCAGACTACACAATCAGACTTTCCTCTTTATCCCTCTCCCCTCACAACACCTGAATTTGGTATCTTCAGATGAGATTTTCCTCAAAAAGGCAAATTTTATCGTTTTTCGATAAAATATTTCTGTTTTTCTTTTGCAGTTCAAAAATAATATCTACATTTGCATATCGAAAAACGATAAATATTTATCGAATACAAACGCAAACAAACACTATTATTTACACACAAACACGTACAATTATGAAAAAGACATTCACAAAAAAGACACTGGTAGCAGGAATCGCTGCTGCATTGATGACATTGACAGCCACAAATGTAAACGCAAAAGAAACCTTCATTTACGGACAGAACCAGCAAAGCCTGATTGTTTCTACCTTGAATGAGGACGGCAAAACACTTACTCCCAAATGGAAGTACGAATACCAGTACGACACGTTGGAACCATGACCGAGAAAAAAGCTTACCGCTGGGATGCAGAACAAATGACCTGGACACCAGCTTATCTGCTGACCTGGAGAACTGAGGGGCCAACCCTTCAGAAGCTTTCTGAAAACAAATAAACTAACCATTTAAAAACGCACACATTATGGGACGCACTATCAAATTATTACTGTATTTCTTCGCTTACCAATTAGCTTTCATGGGAGTAGCTATCTGTGGATATATGTTGTATCAAGCAGTTATGAGGTTCCACAGACACCCGACAGCCTGTATACAAACCTTATCATGCTGGCACAAATCCTCTCCACCGCGGCAGTAGGTATTCATCTGTTAGTAGGGAAATATGTGGGACTGGACCAGAAGACCTGGGGGTATCACCACTCACCCAAACTGTTAGCAACCTCAGTGGTATTCATTTTAGCGATGGGCTTATGGACCAACTATTTCAATGAGCTGGCCGACTTACCTAACAACATGCAGGAGGCGTTCGAAATGATAATGCGTAACCCACTGGGCATCATTGCCGTGGTCATCATGCTCCTATCGTAGAGGAACTGCTGTTCCGTGGAGCCATTCAGGGACATTTACTTCGCAAATGGAAACATCCGGCAGGAGCCATCGTACTTCGTCATTGATTTTCGGAGTAGTGCATGGTAACTGGGTACAGGCACCGTTCGCCTTCGTAACCGGATTGGCACTGGGATGGATGTATTATCGCACAGGCAGTTTGTTGCCCGGCATCCTGATGCACTTTGTCAATAACAGTGCAGCCGTAGCTTCTTTCTTATTAGCAGGCGATCCGAATGCTACCATGGTTTCTACTTACGGACAAACGGGAGCAGCTCTTATGGCGGCTGGAGGAATGGTTCTTACCATCATCTGTGTGCTGTTCATTCAAAAGAAACTGGTTCCGCAGCCGGCAGTATGGCATCAGCCTGCTCAGGCAGAAACAATTGAAATAGAGAACAATACACTGTCTTCACAAACACATTCACACAATGAAAACATTTAAAATCATTGGATTAATAGCCCTATTAATCGTACTCTTTGAATTCATAGGCGGCTTTAATGACGGCTGGAGCGATGTAGATAAACTGGCTCCCATCAGTATAGAGTCTGCAGATCCGGCTTTTGACAAGGTAACTGCAACCACCTTCGATGTATTGCCCGATTCAGCCATACAAGCAGCCAACTCGCAAGCCGGCACAACTGTTCCCACCGGATTCATGCAATGCCATTCGTACATCGTACCCAGCGGACTGACAAATTTCACTTATATACTGCTTGGTCTCACAGGCTGGTATCCTTTTATGGACTTTACAACCTCATCCGTCTGTTTATCTCTATCATCCGCAAAGAGGTCTTTACATCCATCAATATCCGACGGATACGGTGGGGAGTTTATCCTCCTATTGCCTATCACTTGGTTAAGTATTTCCTCAACTGGAGTGAAACCCGTGATGCCATGGCACAACTTACAATTCCGGGATACACCATCCAGCCCGCATCTCCTTTTGAGTTCAGTTGGATAGGTATATTGTTGCTGATACTTCTCACGGAAGTATTTGTAGTAGCAGTAAAACTAAAACAAGAAAATGATTTGACCATTTAAAATCTTCATCTACATTATGAAAAAGAGACTGAATATATTCTGTGTATGCATGATTGCTGCTTTCCTGTTGTCCGTTTCCGGAAATGTGTACTTAATTATAGAAATGTTTGTAAACGGAGTAGAGGTAGGCATGAAAGCTGCACAAGGAGAAATCACTGAGATACCTCAATATAAAATGGTACACGTCTTGCCTACTGACATGATGGAAACGACCGGAACAGTCACCAACTTGAAAGACGGCAGACAACTGGCTGTCAAACCGATTACAGCTCTTGTGGAATGCCCCTATTCCCATTCCAGCCATGGCTTTGAAGTGCTGCAAGGTCTCATCGGTTTTATTGTCATTATCGGATTTGTCTATGCAACTGTCTATTTCGCCAAACTGATGATACACATCAACCGAAACATCGTGTTCGACTGGATTAACGTAAAACACCTGCGCCGCGTAGGATGGAGCCTGACAGGAATATGTGTGCTTTCTTTTATTAGTATCTGGATTTCAAACCATCAGCTTGCACAATGCATTGAACTGGCAGGAAGCAAATTGAATATATTAATTGCCTTCTCTGATTCCACACTGATTTTAGGCTTTATCGCCTCTTAGCCTCAGAAGTGTTTGCCATCGGCTTACGGTTGAAAGAAGAGAATGAATTAACCATTTAAATTTGAATGGAAAGATGAAAACTATTAATACTAAATGGAAAGCTGCAATCGGTATCATTCTGACCATGATACTTACCTTGATGCTGCTGACCATCATTTACTGGTTGTTCATCGAGCAACAGATAGAGATACGTTCCCACCGCGTGTTAGTCATGACGGGAATGATTTATGGTGGAATGTACCTGCACCATGTATTAGTAAAACGCTATACCCGCTGGTGGAAGGTATTGACTGAAGAAGAAGAAAGAAAACTAAAACTGAATAATTTATGCCGATTATCGTAAATCTAGATGTGATGATGGCGAAACGAAAAGATTTCGCTGGGAGAACTTGCTGAAAGGATTGACCTTACGCCGGCAAATCTCTCTATTTTAAAAACAGGAAAAGCCAAAGCCATACGCTTCTCCACTCTGGAGGCTATCTGCAAAGAACTGGACTGCCAGCCGGGAGACATACTGGAATACAGAGTGGAAGACTAATTTTACACTCACAATGAAATGCATCTATCTGAAAAATTTTATTCCGGATAGATGCATTTTATTACTCTTTATTCTTTCATAGATTACATTTAATCCCTAAAGCCGTTTCTCATCACTTTTTGTTCCCACGAAAAAGGATTAAACTTGAGGAAGTTAAATATAAAAAAGAGTGTTATGAGAAATCTAAAAAGCTTATTCGGTATTATTTTGGGTATGTTATTAACAATGCCATTTCTAACTGCATGCGGAGATGATGAAAGTATTGATTTAGGAACTCCTAAATACGAATCCATCAGCGGAAAGTACACCATTAATAACCCCTCTTCCCCTTATAAGAGTATTGAACTAGGTGCAGGTGGAGACTATATTGTCACACTAAACAACGGATATAACACCAATTTATCCACAAAGTCACACTCAATAAAGAAACATACGGTATTTTCAGACAACCTAAAACTCAAGCCGTGCGACCAACTACAATGGTATTATTTATGGACAATACACTGAAAACTCAGATGGGACATTAAATTTGGAAGGCTTTGGTACTATTGAAATCGTATACGGAACGGGAGAAGAAGTAAAAGGTTTCAATCTGACTCCAACCAATGGCGGCCCTGTAACACTTGATGTAACTAAGGAAGAAACCATGTCAGATGATGAATTAACCAATGCCTTATGCCGTACATGGAAAATTGAAAAAGTCCGGATGATAGAACAAGGTGATGGAGAGTCCTATGATATCACTCTTACTCCTCAGGATTGGGAACAATTCGAAGGTGAAATCGAAGTTTTTCCCAAAGAAGTACTATTCTCTAAATCTGGTACATACATGATTTACTACGCAGACCAGAGTATAGGAATTTCATCATGGAAATGGAAAAACCAATCTGCTGGAACCATCTATTACAGCTGGGATAATGAGTGGTATGACGATGAATTTGCCACACTAAGCTTCTCTGGAAATCAGCTCATCATATCTGAAACTTACGAAGAAAATGATGAGCTTGGATACTATAAATTTGAAACCTACACTTATCTTGTTGAAAAATAAATTTATTCCCCGGGTGTTAGTAACGCTCGGGGAATAAATTTATTATTACCATTCAAATAATTTACTTCTTGATAATAAGCAGGCTCCTATAACTCCAGCCTTAGCCTGTAACTTAGATAATACAACTGCTGAATCTTTGCTCACTAAATTTAAAGAATACTTGCGTATAGCAGTCTTTATAGGTTGCAGAATGTAATCCTCCGTCAATGCCAAAGTACCTCCAATTACAACTAATTCAGGATTAAACAAATTATCAAGCCGGCAAGATAACGACCTAACTTACGACCTATCTCCTCAACCAACTCGATGCACAGAATATCTTCCTTATTGGTCGCATCTACAATTTCTTCTAATGTGAGAGACGTTTCTCCTGTAAGAATCCTTTTTGAAAGAATAGAACTTTGTCCATTCTTTACTTTTTCACAAAGAATCCGATGTAAGGCTGAGCCTGAAACTTCTGTTTCCAGACAGCCTTTTTTCCGCAACGACAAATTATCTCGTTATCAAACACACTAAAATGGCCAAATTCACCTGAAAAACCGGAACGGCCTGTATAGATTTTCCATCAATAATAAAAGCAGAACCTAACCCCCAGCTAATATTGATAAAAACAATATCTTTTTCTCCTTTCACAGCACCCTTCAATAATTCTCCATAAGCCATTGCACGAGTATCATTATC
>ENA-OQHP01000516-OQHP01000516.1-human-gut-metagenome-genome-assembly--contig:-NODE-516-length-12436-cov-2.191648_pt1 | contig 12436 bp, 16 predicted proteins | sample MGYA00242563_ERZ504717 | MGnify/ENA primary metagenome ERZ504717 (study PRJEB26092, sample SAMD00036212) | human gut metagenome | host: Homo sapiens | study: EMG produced TPA metagenomics assembly of...
AGATACCGTAATCAAGATAAGCTCCAGACCCGTATATTACTTGAACCGTGCAGGATTGGAACGTAAGTTCCATATGCAGCTTGCCCAGAATGAGTATCTGGGTATCCAGGAACTTTCGGGTGAGATTAAGAGTAATATTCCAGAAGAGAAGGACTTTGAAAGAGCGATCGGCCATGAAGGCAGCCTAAATTACTGTATCTCGCAGATAAAGTCCGCGCTTGTATATCCAGGAGGTCTTCCAATCTTATTAAAAGGTGAGCCGGGAAGTGGAAAGACTTATCTGATGAGATTGATCCAGGAATATTGTGTGAATAACAGATTGTTAAGTGATTCTAGAAAAAGTCGGAGAATAAAGCTGAATCAGATCAGTGATGGAGAACAATATGAGAAGCTAGAGCAGCTATTATCAGAACTGGAAGACGGCATTCTGTATCTGGAGGATATATCTGCATGTAATGCCAGAGTCCAGGAACGTCTGGCAGAGTATATTGCCAACGGGGCAAAGAAGAAGGGGCGGAGCGTAAAAAAGAAAATGTCCGTCTGGTCATGAGTGCCGACGAGAAGATGTTCTCACAGATTTCCAGAAAATTACTGGTGAATGTACCTGTGATCTGTGAAATCCCTTCGTGGATTGAGAGAAATGAAGATGAGAGGAAAGCATTTGTCGTGAAGTTCTTTAAGGAGGAACAGGAACAACTCGGCAGAACCTTATATCTTTCAGAAAAATTGATACACAAGCTTATGAATTATCAGTTTGAACATAATATTGCCGAACTTAAGCAGTGTGTTACTATGGTCTGCGCAAATGCATACGCGCAGGATTCATCAGAAGAATCGTTGGAAATCTATCTTTACAATCTGCCGGCAAAGCTGCAAGGAAGCATAAGTATGAAAGAACAGGATGCCACTCTGGTCAGATTAGATGTGATCCAGTCAGATCCTGCGGCAGATAAGATACTGGAGCTGTGGAAGAATCTTCTGGATAACTATAGATATTCTGCCGGCGCAGGGGAAAGCTTTGCGACATTTTTGGAACTAGGGAAAAAGACACTAAAGTATTATTATGATATATTGATCTTTCAGGAATTATTTTTGATGAGAGACTAAGGCCTTTGGAGAAGATCGTCGTTGAAATGATCGCAAGTATTAGAAGCTCCTACAATGTTAATTTCCCAGTAAATTGTGCTTATGTAATCGCAAGAATGATGGTTGCACAGCAGAATCATAATTCAAGGATACAGATCTGGGAGAGGGAGCACCGCGAGGAGATCCAGAAGATTTATAATCTGTTGGTCGATAATATGCCGAATATTAATTGTCTTACAGAGCTTCTCGATAAACAGATTCAGTCTAATACAAACATACAGCTTTCTTATATGAACAGAGTGTTTATCATGATGAACATTTATTCTTATAATCACAAATTGAAGCTGATAGATACAGCAGGTGTTGTGCTGTGCCATGGTTATAGGACCGCAAGTTCTATTGTAGATACAGTTAATACGATCTTACAAGTACAGGTATTTGAAGCGATCGATATGCCGCTTGACAGTTCCATCCATGATGTCATCCAGAAATTATCTGTGTTCATTGAAAAAAATAGTTATTTTAAAAATATGATCCTGATGGTAGATACAGGGTCATTGGAAGGCTTGGGAGAGATTATTGACGGTTCTATGAATCTTGGAATCATCAATAATGTTTCCACGATCCTGGCATTGCATATAGGTGAAAAGATGCTGGCAGGAGAGAAGATGCGGGATATCCTGGAGACGGTATGCAGGGAGAATCAATGCAGGTATAGTATCATCAGCCGCACAAAGAGAGAGAAGGCAATTGTATTCGCAAGTGACGCGGGAAGAAATATTGCAGAGAAGCTGACCCGGCTGTTTAAGGACAGTCTTCCTAAGCCGATACCGCTTGAGATGATAGCATATGATTATGACGCGTTATTCAAAAATGGCAGCAAGGATGTCATTTTGAAAATACGATGTACTGCTTCTGGTTAAGACGCTGAGTCTTAGGATTCCAGGTGTCAAGTCGGTTACACTGGAAGAGATCATGAATTTTAACAACATTAATGTAGTGGATGAGGTTCTGTCTTATTATCTGGAGGAAGGAGAGATCGAGTACTTTAATCAGAAGCTGCTGAAAAACTTTTCACTGCAGTCAGTTCTTGAGAATCTAACGATCTTAAATGCTCAGAAGCTATTAGATTATGTAAGTGATGCAACAACCCTTCTGCAGCAGATGCTGAAGAGAAGATTCCTGAGCAAGACAGTGATAGGGATCAATATGCACATCTGCTTTCTGATCGAACGCCTTGTTACAAAAACGCCGATTGAGAATTATGAGAATCTAGATGCGTTTGAGGCAGAACAGCAAGAATTTATCAATATCGTAAATGAAAGTTTCCACACACTGGTAAGCCACTATAATGTAGAACTGCCGGTCAGTGAGATCGCGTATCTGCATGAATACATCAAGAATGATGTAAAAGTGGAGGGAAAGAGAATCAATTTTGATTACAACTTTATCTGGGCAAAGTAAGGCGAGATCATGAAGACTTTGTCAGATAAAGATGTAAATATAGGAAAGGAGCTTTTATGCAAAGACTAGTATTAGCATCCCATGGTTATCTTGCCGAGGGAATGAAGAATAGTGCACAGATCATCGTGGGGAAGTCCGCGAAGATATATACTATATGTGCATATGTCAAGGAAGGAATAACACTAGAAAGCCAGATTAACGAACTATTCGACAGTTTCCCGAGATGATGAGATGATAGTAGTTACAGATATATTTGGCGGAAGTGTGAATAACGAGTTTATGCAGCGATTACAGAATAGAAGATTCTGGCTTGTCTCAGGATGAATCTGCCGTTAGTGATCCAATTGGCAATGGCAGAAGATGGCGGCTGTATATCCGAAAGTATTAAAGAAGCGCTGGAGACTGGAAGAGAGATGATCTGTTTCTGTAATCCTATGGTAGAAGTTGCTTCTAAAGAACAGGAGGAGTTTTGATACAAATATGAATAGGGATCAATTATACGCGATGAATATCCATTATCGCTATTATGATCTGGAATATTTCTTCCGGGCTTGTCAGAAGATGAACCTTAAGCATGCAGAATTGTGGCTCTGTCCACAGCATTTTTACATAAATAGCATGTGGTCTGAGAGCCTGAGAAATTGAAAGGTCTGATGAAGCGGTCTGGCGTACAGATATCTTGTATCTGTCCAGAACAGAATAATCCGAAACCGAATAATATAGCTGCAAGATCTGAGCTTTTGATCGAGAATACAAGAAAATATTTTCAGAATGTGATCATACTTGCCTCAGAGTTGGGCTGTGACAAGATACTTGTAACACCGGGGTGGAACTACCATGATGAAGAAGTAGATGAAGCAAGGAAAAGATCAATCAGAATGCTGCAGAGCTTATGTGATATCGCAGATCCATATGGAATAAGCCTTGCAATGGAAAGTATCTGGGATCACTCTTCAGATATTGCTAATACAAAGGAAAAGGTTAAGCTTATCAAGGATGGTGTAGATCGCGAAAACTTTAAGCTGACAGTGGACCTTGGAGCATTAGGAGCAGTGTCAGAGTCTATAGAAGAATGGTTTGCACTCTTTGGAGAGGATATTATACATTGTCACTTTACGGATGGTAAGGCCGGCAGGCTGTCCGACCGGACTGATGCCGTGGGGACGTGGGAGAGCGGAATATGCTTGAAGTTCTTAAGGCATTTGAGGCAAATGAGTATAGGGGCGGATTTTCTATGGAATATGTGGATGCAAGAAGCTTTAGGAATCCCGAAAAGTGGGACAGGCAGACAGTAGAACAGTTTGAATCCTGTCTGGAGAGAATGTAGGAGGTAATAGTAGATGATTAAGATATGTAGGAATCATCCATAGATTGCTGCATGGACAGGTAGCTTTCGTATGGTGCCGTTCACTGAATGCGGATGCGATTTTGATCGTATCTGATGCGGTGGCAAAAGATGAGATGCGCATGGCGATGATGAGACTGGCAAAGCCTGCAGGTGTAAAGCTGGTGATCAAGAGTGTCGAAGATTCTATTAAAGTGATTAACAGCGGAGTCACAGATAAGTATAAGCTTATGGTGGTGGTAGAAAATGTACAGGATGCCTATGATCTTGTGAAGGCTTGTGAGAGGATCAAGAGTGTGAATCTTGGAGGAAGCAAGATTGAAGAAAACCGAAGAAAGCTGGATACGGCGTTCTATGTGGACGACAATGACTGCAGATTGTTGGGAGAGCTTTTAGATCATGGAATTGAACTTGAGATTCGTCAGGTGCCAGAAGAGAAGAAAAAGATTGTTACGAAAGACATGTTGAGTTAATTGAGGAGGAAATATATATGCTACAGGCAATATTGATCGGACTTATTGTGTTTATTGGAAAAGCAGATTATTTTATCGGAACAGCAATGTTTGGAAGGCCGCTTGTACTGGGTGCTCTGGTGGGAATTGTACTAGGGGATATACCAACAGGCGTTATGATAGGATTCCAACTGGAACTTATATTTATGGGGATGCAGCGATCGGAGCTTCTATTCCGCCAGATATGATCGTAGGTTCTGTCCTTGGCACAGCATTTGCGATTACGACGGGAAAAGGTATGGAGACCGCAATTACGATCGCTATGCCGGCGGCAATCTTGTCAGCGTTTGTTGTCAATCTGTTCTATGGCGTCATTACGCCGATCATGGCAAGGCGGCGGACCGCTTTGCGAGGAAGGTAAGTATATGAAGATTGAAGGTGTATTTTTAAGTAATGGATTCTTGTTTGACCTGACGTTCGCAGTGATTGCCTTTGGTGCATTTCTCTTTGGCGGAGATTCAGTTACGGCAGTGGTTAACGCAATTCCAGGATGGCTGACGACAGGTATCGGTATCGCAGCAGGCATTCTGCCGGCACTGGTTTTGCGCAGCTTATCAATATGATCATGAACAAGAAGGTTGCGGTATTCTTCCTGTTAGGATTCTTGTTAAGCGCATATATGGGAATATCTACGGTTGGTATTGTATGCTTCTCAGTTGTTATAGTGGGAATCTTACTGATCGTGAAGGATTTTGTACCGAATCAACCAGCATTACAGGGAGGAATGGATGATGACAATGAATTCTAGAAAAACATTAGAGAAAAAGCAGTTAAAGAGTCTCTTCTGGAGATCATTTACCACATCACATGCATGGCATTATGAGAGACAGCAGCATATGGCATTTGAGTTTGCTATGATACCGGTCATCAACAAATTATATGACAAAGAAGAGGACAGGATAGATGCATATAAGAGACATATGGAATTCTACAACTGTCAGACGGCTATGCAGCCTTTTATCTGTGGAGTGGCAGCGGCGATGGAAGAAGAGAATGCCAATAATGAGGAGTTCGATACCTCTTCCATCAGCGCATGAAGGTAGCTCTTATGGGACCTCTTGCAGGTATTGGTGATTCTCTGATCGGAGGAACACTGCGTGTGATCGCGACTGGTATTGTAGCAGGTCTGTGCATGAGCGGAAGTCTGTTAGGACCGATACTCTTCCTTCTGATCTACAATATCCCGACGATCTTACTTCGTTACTTCGGAGTGAAGTTCGGCTATGGGCTTGGTAATACTTGATTAGTAAGCTGTCAGAGGGAGACCTGATGAAGAAATTGACGATGGCAATGGCAATCGTGGGATTGATGGTAATTGGTGCGATGGTAGCGATGACTGTCGCGGTAACGACACCGATCGCGTTCAATATCAATGATACAGCATTTTCCTTACAGGAGACTCTGGATAGTATCTTCCGTGCCTGCTTCCGATGGCGGTGACATTGGGACTCTATAAATTGAATAAGAAGCATGTAAGTGTTCTTGTGCAGGTGATCGGTATCATGGTGCTGGGCATTGTGCTTGGGGCGATAGGAATCCTGGGCTAAAGGTACGATAAAAGATAAATAGAAAATACGGAGGAGAGAAATTATGGAATATTGTTTAGATACTGGCGATCTTGAGATGGTCAAAAAGGTGGCAGACTTATACCCAATCAGGTGTTTTAGCATGAACCCGAGTATAGCGGTGAATTGTCTAAGGGGAACAGGAAGAACCTTCCTTCAGAATGCAAAGATGATCCGTGAAGTGATCGGTGAGGACACTCCATTTTATCTGGAGGCAATGGGTGATACTGCAGAAGAGATGATTGAGGATGCGCATAAGATACGCCAAGAGATCAAGGGAAATACAATGATCAAGATCCGGCGTGTCCACAAGGCTTCAAGGCAATCCGTCTCTTAAAGGAAGAAGACATTCTATGTTCCTGCACTGCGATTTATGATTTTAACCAGGCAATGTTGGCGGCAGAGGCGGGCGCATATTGTGTGGCAGTGTATGTAAGCCGTGTTGATAATTCAGGTGGAGATGGAATTGAGGTAGTAAGAAAGATCAAGGAAGCATTTGTGATGGAAGGGATTGCGTGCAAAGTGTCTGCCGCATCGCTAAAACAGGTAAATTATCTGGAGAAGGCAGCCTCGCGGGAGCTGACAATGTGACAGTAACCTTGGATCTGCTTGAGAAGATGGCGATACATCCATTGACACAGAAGACGTTAGATACCTTTAAGGCAGACTGGGAAAGCCTGTTTGGAGAAGGAATGCGGGTTGCCAATATGACAGAATGATCTATGGAGTGAGTGACAAGATGAGCAGAAATACAAATTACCGGGCGGTGGGGGTCTGTGGGACATTACCTGCAGGGTCCCGGCCTGCTGGAAGAAATTGAGAGTTATACAAGTGGATTCGGTACAAAGCATTTCTATATCATTGATGTATTTTTCTTTGATACATGGACACAGAAGCTGGCAGAGATCTATGAAAACAGTAAAGTACCTTTCAAGTGCCGTATTTGAAGGAGAGGTTACCCGAAGTAAGATCAGGGAATTCCAGGAACAGGCAGTGGGAAGTGACATTGATACGGTGATCGCGATAGGCGGAGGGAAGTCCATTGATGTGGCGAAAGTAATCGCGGCGGATCAGGAGTGTTCGCTGGTAGTCTGCCCGACGATCGCGTCTACCGATGCGCCGACCAGTGCAATGTCCATCTTGTATAGTGAAGAGGGAAAGATGAATGAGATCATGCTGCATAAGAAGAATCCGGATCTGGTCTTAGTAGACAGTAAGATGATCGCCAATGCTCCGGTCCGTTTCCTGGTGGCAGGTATCGGTGATGCATTGTCCACGTATTTTGAGGGACTTTCTAATGTTCAGACACAGCATGAGAACTATGTGTGGTGTGACAAGAAGCCATTTGTGAGCACACTCAGCGGACGGGCGGTCGCGAAAGAGTGCTTTGACACCCTGATGGCAGACGGAATCCAGGCGAAGCTGGCATGTGAGAGACATATCCTGGTGCCGGCGCTTGAGAATATTATTGAAAGTAATATTCTTATGAGTGGCCTTGGATTTGAGAATGTCGGCTGCTCTGTGGCACATGCGATTGGGAATGCGATTACGGTTCTTCCAGAAGGAGAACGGATGATGCATGGCGAAAGGGTTGGATTCGGTGTCGTGTGTCAGATGATAGCGGAGCATTATAATCAGGAGATGATAGATCAAGTGCTTAGCTTTTGTGTGGATGTCGGTCTTCCGGTATGCTTTCATGATCTACAGATAGAACCTTCCGAAGGGAATCTACATCTGATAGCAAGGGAATCTCTGGAAGCAGTATCCTGGCAGGCATGCAGCAGAACTTATGGGGAAGAAGATATTGTGCAGATTATGCGGATGGCAGATGCATTAGGCTGTTCTTATCTTTCTAAGAAGTAAAAGAGGAGGATGCCAGACTGGCAGGAGAGTTTGTGAAGCTTGCGAAGTCTCTGGATTCGATGGTGACGATCAAGAAAGCGGACAAAGAAGTCGATGCATCGAGGCTTCTGTCTCTGATGGGATTAGGTGTAAGATGTAACGATGAGGTGATGGTTTGTATAGAGGGCGGTAACGAAGACGCAGCATATGATGATATGAAACAATACTTTGAGGCGAATTTATAAGGGACAGGGGCTGTCGCACTAAAATAGAAATTGAATTGCTCCCCGTCAAGTAGACAATTGAAAAAATATAAATTTTTCCTGGGGCTGTGAAAAAAGAATAGTCCCCCCAAAAAGAAAGACCAAGAGTTTATAATGAACTCAAGGTCTTTCTTTCTGTTATAATTAACTTGCAATGAAAATTAATAACATAATCTATTCTAACCCAAAACAGGCAGTTTTGCCAATGCTAATTCAAGATTATTTGGACATCTGTGATCCAGTGCTGACTTTTGATAGATTTATGGGAGAAATCGAACTGGAGAAATATCTGAAAAATATTCCTCAACATAATACAGGAAGACTCAGGTATGACCCGGTCAGTATGCTGAAAACAGTTTTGTTTGGATTTATGGCGAATGGCTATATATCATTGCGTGAACTGGAGGATCAGTGTAAAGTGAATCTCCGCTTCATGTATCTTATGGATCATCAAGCACCTTCTTACCGCACTTTCGGCTACTTCATCAACGAAGTTCTTGCTGATTCCATTGAAGAAATATTTCAAGACATAAACAAAAAAATCTTCAAGACAGAACATGTGGATCTTCAACATCTATACATTGATGGATCCAAGTTTGAAGCAAATGCGAATAAATACTCCTGGGTATGGAAAAAAGCAACCGAAAAATCCAGATACCGTCTCTTTGGTAAGATCACTACACTCTTTGAGGAAATCAATGAGGAACTTTCATGTACAGGTATGAAACTTTGTATCAATAGTGAATACGCACCAGAGTATCTGAAGGAAGCTGCTGAACAGTATGCAGAAGTCTGGCAGATTAATGAAGCAATATTTGTTCATGGCAGGGGACATCGCAAAACTACACAGCAACGTCATTATGAGAAACTCAAAGGGTATGCTGCTAAGTTGGAAGAATACGTGGAAAAAATCAAAATCTGTGGAGAAGATCGCAACAGCTACTCAAAAACAGATCATTCGGCCACTTTTATGCGAATCAAGACAGACTACATGGGAAATGACCAGTTGCTTCCAGCTTATAATGTACAGGTCGGTGTTGCAGATGAATACATTGCTGTTGTTGATGTAAATCAGTATCGTTCAGATATGGATTGTTTTATTCCATTAATGAACAAGTTTTATACTACATATGGCTTCTATCCGAAGTACCCAGTAGCAGATGCCGGCTATGGTTCTTACAACAATTACATCTTCTGTGAGCAGCAAGGAATGGAAAAATATATGAAGTTTCCCATGTTCAAGAAAGAAACTACGGACAAGAAATACCATGAAGATCCATTTCGTGCAGTAAATTTTCCAATCGGGGAAGACGGAATCATGCGTTGCCCAAACGGGAAAAACTTTTATCTTCAGTATCGAAAAAACGTAAAAGGGAACAAGTATGGGCGACAGGAAGAAGTGTATCAGTGTGAAGACTGCTCCGGCTGTCCATACGCAGAACAATGTAAAAAGACAGACAAAAACCGTACTGTTCGGATCAACCGCGAACTTACAGCGATGCATCAGGAAGTGATAGAAAATCTCGAAAGTATCCAGGGAGCGCTTCTAAGGATGAACAGATCCATTCAGGCAGAAGGTACCTTTGGTATCATGAAAAACGACCGGTGGTACAAAAGAATTGTCCGAAGAGGGATAAAATCTGTATTGCTTGAAGTATTTCTCGTTTCTATCGGACACAATCTTTATAAATATCACAACAAACAGAAAAAAGTTGCAGCTACCGCATAGGAGTTCATAATAGCATTCTTATGGGGGAAGGGGAATTATGCCCTTTTTTATGTAATATAACTATTATTATAATCATAAGCAAAAGGACGCATGAAACTCTCGTTTTTTCACACGCCCCTCTTTAACATCTAATAGAAAATATTTATTTGATTTAAAATTAATCGATATATTTCAGCCATCCTTCCGGTGCTTCGATACGTCCCATCTGGATACCTGTCAGTGTGTCACGAAGTTTTGCGATTGTAGGTCCCATCTGTTCCATTCCACTTGGGAAGCAGATCTCTTCACCGTGGTTGACGATCTTACCAACCGGTGAGATAACAGCAGCTGTTCCACACAGACCACACTCGGCAAAGTCTTTGACTTCATCAAAGTATACGTCTCTTTCTTCTACCTTCAGTCCTAGATAATGTTCAGCAACATACATCAGAGAACGTCTTGTGATAGATGGAAGAATTGTTGAGGAATGTGGTGTTACTACTGTGTTGTCTTTTGTTACAAACAGGAAGTTTGCTCCACCTGTTTCTTCAACTTTTGTTCTTGTAGCGGAATCAAGATACATATTTTCATCAAATCCATTTGCATGAGCTGTAACAATTGCGTGAAGACTCATTGCGTAGTTCAGTCCTGCTTTGATGTGTCCTGTTCCATGCGGCGCGGCACGGTCAAAGTCTGATACGCACAGTGTCAGTGGCTTTACGCCGCCCTTGAAGTACGGTCCAACCGGAGTGGCAAATACACGGAACTGATAGTCAGTAGCCGGTTTTACTCCGATTACAGGATTGATTCCGAACATATAAGGTCTGATGTAAAGTGTTGCTCCTGTTCCGTAAGGTGGAACGTAAGCTTCATTTGCCTTTACTGTCTGAACAATAGCATCAACAAATCTATCTTCCGGGAAAGGCGGCATCTCAAGACGTTTCGCTGAGTCGACCATACGCTTCGCATTGAGGTCCGGACGGAAAGTGACAATGTGTCCATCCTCTGTTGTGTAAGCCTTCATTCCTTCAAATACAGTCTGTGCATACTGAAGAACTCCGGCACATTCATTCATGACGATGTTAGGATCTTCTGTGAGACCACCTTCATCCCATGCTCCATCTTTATAATTAGCTACAAAACGCTTATCTGTAGGGATATATCCAAATCCGATATTTTCCCAGTCAATGTTTTTTTTCTCCATTGTAGTAAATCCTCCATTCCTTTATGCGGCGAAAGACCGTATGATTTCTAATTAACGCTATTATAATACCGTCAATTAAAAAAATCAAGAGTGCGCTCTGTTTTTTTAAAATGTTTTACGGACATGTAATTGTAAGAATCAAAATCCTGCAACTAAACAGTTACAATAACTGTCTGATATCCGGCGCGCTTCAACCGGCGTTCCATTTTTACAGCTTCGTCAAGCGTATCGTATTCTCCGACCGTTACCCGGAATAAGCCGTCCCCTTCTGTCAAAACAGCAGGAAAATTCAATTCAGTTAATTCATTCAGGAGTCGTCGGGCATATCGTTCGCTGCGGAAAGCCCCGGTCTGCACTGCATAGTGAGGGAGAGAAGAAGCATTGCTGATTTCTCCGTTTTCTTCTAATGTATCAAGGATTCCCTCAGCAATCGCAAGCGCAATATCATCAAGTTATCATCAAAGAGCCGGTTATCAGTGTCAGAGTTGATAAATCCGACTTCTACCAGAACCGCCGGCATCTGTGTACGGCGCAGAACGACCAGACCGGGGCGCTCTTTTACGCCGAGATTGATGAAGCCGAGAGCTTCCAGACCTCATTAATATTTTGAGCCATTGTGTATTTCAGACCGGATTTGTTGTAAACCAGAGATTCTACGCCGGATACGGTATTATCTGTCGGATAAGAATTACGGTGAATAGACAGAAAGAAGTCTGCACCGGCTGCATTTGCTTCCAATGCTTTCTGATATGGAGATTCATAAATGTCTGTTGTACGCGTATAGAGTACATCAATTCCATGTTCCTGCAGCAGTTCTCCAATGGCAAGCGTTAAAGATAAAGTGTCATCCTTTTCCCGTCGGCCGTTATAGACAGCCCCGGGATCACGACCGCCATGGCCTGCATCAAGCATGATAGAATAAGACATATAATCACCTCATTATTTTGTGCTTCTATATATTATATGAAAGCGTGCATTGCCTGTGAAACGTCAAAAATGCCGCTGCGATAATACAGCCGACATTTCAAAAAGTTCTATTCATGTGAGTGTTTATCAGTTCAGAAGAATCAGAAGTTTCTCCATCCGCTTCTTCTGTATCTGTTCTTTCAGGAAGATAAACATGTACCGTTTCTACGCGGTTCTTATCCAACTTCTCGACCACCAGACGAATTCCATCTTCAGTGACAACTTCATCACCCATCTGAGGTAAACGGTCCAGATGTTCGATGATCAGTCCTCCGAGAGAATCATAATCCTCAGAGTCAAGTTCTGTATGTAAGTGATCGTTCACATCATCCAGACTCATGGAGCCTTCGATAATATATTCATGATCAGAAATCTCTTTGATCAGTTCATCTTCATTCTCATCATATTCATCATGGATCTCACCAACAATCTCTTCCAGAATATCCTCCAAAGTGATGAGTCCTGCCATCTCACCGTATTC
>ENA-OQHP01000517-OQHP01000517.1-human-gut-metagenome-genome-assembly--contig:-NODE-517-length-12420-cov-2.512243_pt1 | contig 12420 bp, 13 predicted proteins | sample MGYA00242563_ERZ504717 | MGnify/ENA primary metagenome ERZ504717 (study PRJEB26092, sample SAMD00036212) | human gut metagenome | host: Homo sapiens | study: EMG produced TPA metagenomics assembly of...
TAATAATAATGGAGACAAGCGTTGAAAGGTCTTTTCGGTAAACTCTTCAAGAGAGAGAGCCGGGAAAGACCTTTTATATTACCCCTTTTCCGGCGATACTCTAAAATGGCTTTAGCCTTATAAAAATCCATGTAAGGGTGATTGCGCAATTTATCCAATCCGTCTTTATTGACTCGTATTTTCCGAAAAGGAGTACCTTGCACAACAAACCATTTATTCAGACAGGTATCTACATGCGGAATTTCCTGTAACTGTTCCAAACGAACAAAACCTCCAAGACGGTTACGATAAGCCACAATCATTTTGGCGATACCGCTTCCCACACCTGGTATTCGCTTTAATTGGGCTGTATCCGCTTCATTCAAAGCCACAAGGGTTCCTTCCGGATATTTTTCAATTCGTTGTATTTTAACCTGTTCGCAAACAGAATCTTGTTTATTCTCCTCTCTTGGCGGTATCTGGATATAGGTTTCAGCAATAAATATTGTTCCTCCTTCAACCATAAATGCGAGCAAAAGCTTCCGGAGTACGAAAAGTCCCTCCCTTTTCTCGATAACGAAGAATATTACGAACCACAAAGGAAGGTAATCCCAGTTTTTTCAATTGTACGGAATCGGCTGTATTCGGATTAAAATCAAACAAAACGACCTCCTGCCCTTTCCTGACACCTGATGCCGTATAATTACGCTTTGCATAGGCAGTCTCCCGTTGCTTCACAGAAGCCAGGAAAGAATCTATCTCAGCAGAATCCTCCTGACGTACATATTCTGTCCTATAGAGCCTCCAGCATACCAACCAAGAAATGCCCAAGATTATCAACAGCCCTAAAAGAAGTAGAATTACTCTTCTTTCAGAACGGGAATAATAGAAAAAATCTTTCCACATTACCAGCTCAACAATCCCAGTTCATTGATAAAGATGGCAAGGATACCGATAGGAGCAACAAACTTCAGCACAATCAGATACACTGGAAAATAAGGAGCTTTCAACATTCCATAATTGGTTACCTCCCCTTTTACGATGCTCTTATCCAATACCCAACCGACAAACACAGCCGCAAACATGCCACATACCGGAAGCATAATTTTAGCCGTCAGGTAGTCCAAGGCATCAAACATATTCAATCCACCAATCTTCACGCTGCTCCATTCTCCTAAAGCCAATGAGGAAACCACACCTATCAACAGGCATCCTCCTGTTACAATGCAGGCTGCACGTCCTCGTGTAAAATGAAACTTCTCATGCAAGAAGGCCGTAGAGACCTCATGTAAAGAGATTGTAGACGTCAAGGCAGCCAAAGCCAATAACACATAGAAAGCTACGGAGCATATATAGGCCAGGAAAGGTACATTGGCAAAAGCCTGCTGGAACACATTAGGCAAAGTAATAAAAATCAAAGAAGGACCTGCATCGGGCTGGATACCAACTGAAAAAGCTGCCGGAAAAATAATCAGACCAGCCAAAACAGCCACACATGTATCAATCAGACCTACACTCATGGCCGTATGTCCCAAACGAGTCTCCTTTCCAAAATATGAAGCATAAGTTGAAAGACATCCCATTCCCAGACTCATGGAAAAGAAAGCTTGGCCCATGGCTCCTAAAAAGACATCAGGGGTTACCTTGCTAAAATCCGGATGAAGCAAAAATTTGATACCTTTTTCTGCCCCTGGCAACATAATAGAACAACCTGCCAAGAGAATAACCAGAACAAACAACAGAGGCATCATGATTTTAGAAGACTTCTCTATCCCGTCTTTTACTCCTTTCACAATAACGAAATGGGTAACAAACATAAACACAAACAACCACAGAAGCGGTCGGAACGGTTGCTGAGAGAAATCCTGGAACATGGATACATATTCTCCAGAAGTTTTTCCCGACAATCCGAATGAAGCAGCCTGCCATACATACTCCAAGGTCCATCCGGCTACTACCGAATAATATCCTAATATCAAAAAGCCGGTTAATACTCCGGCATAGCCTACCCATTTCCAGTGCGTACCCGGAGCCAACGTTTCATACGCTCCACCGTACACGCTTGGCACGCCGACCAATAGTAAATTCCGCAATCATTATAGCAGTCCGAATACAATGACACAGCCCAGATAAATCAATATAAATGCAGCTCCACCATGATTTCCTGTCTCATAAGGGAAACGCCAAATGTTACCCAACCCTACCGCAGAGCCTGCGGCTGCAAGAATTGCACCTAATTTGCTTCCAAAATTCACTCTTTCACTTTTGTGCTGCATACATCATTTTATTATAATTACACTTCAAAACGGAGACAAAAGTACAAAAAATATCGTATTTTTGCACGAAAGATTAAAGTTTTACACAAAATGCAGATTTTAAGACATTATCCATTTTCTATTTTGACGGTTCTTGCCATTTGGTACCTATCCTTTTTTACTCCTCCACACACTCAATTGGAGGAAATCAATAACTTCGACAAACTGGTACATGTATGCATGTATGGCGGTCTAAGTTCCATTATATGGATAGAATACCTGATTCAGCACAAGCAAATCAAGAGTTTCCCACTAATCATGGGAAGCATCCTGTTTCCCATCCTGATGAGCGGATGCATTGAAATCCTGCAGTCATGCTGTACAGATAACCGCAGCGGAGACTGGATTGATTTTATTGCCAACTGCACAGGAGTATGCTTAGCTTCACTGGCAGGGCACTACATTTATCGCCCGTTCATCCAGAAAAAATATCACAACCGGACTCCTGACTCCAAGTCATAAAAAGACGAAACGCCGGGTGCTCTCACAGCAACCGGCGTCTATTAAATATATTATTTTAAAGATAGAGAGTTATCGTTTTTACCTGAAATCTTTCAAATCCTCCTGCAATCTCTGGCGAGTGAAATAAATACGACTCTTCACTGTTCCCAAAGGAAGATTCAATTTATCAGCAATCTCGCGATACTTAAAGCCCGATACATACATCGCAAAAGGTACACGATATTCTTTCGGTAATGCATTCACAATGCGGCGCATTTCCTTCAAATCATAAGCACCCTGCATGGAGTCATCCTCAATATCCACTCCCAAGTTCAAGAAGAACTGATTGTCGGTATTGTCTACGTATGTCTGGTCACGCAAAGTCTTGCGATAATTATTGATAAATATATTACGCATGATGGTATAAATCCATCCCTTGAAGTTCGTTTCTGCTACATACTTTTCTTCATTATCCAAGGCCTTCAATGAAGTCTCCTGAAGAAGGTCATTCGCTTCCTCTCGGTCTGCCGTTAATTTATAAGCGAAATGAAGTAGTTCTGTCTGCATGCTCAATAAGTTCTGAGCAAATGTTGCCGTTTTCATAATTCTTTTAGTCTTTCTTTTCTTTAATTGAAACAATGTCTGTCTTGGTTTCGACACTGCAATATTAGTAGAAAAACAAAGAAGACTCTTCACAAAATCTGATATTCAAACGGGTAAAAACTGTCAATTGAGAGTTTTTACCCCTTGTTCTGACAGTTTTCAGGAAGGTTTTCACCCCATTTACTATAAGGTGACTTCATCAGGAACGAATTATAGTACTTCACCTGTCCGGTGACTTCCTCCCCTAAAAAGGTGGACATTCAAAAGTTTCCTTCTCGTCGGTTAATTCAACTTCTGCCACGACCAGTCCATTATTTTCTCCGTAGAATTCATCCACCTCAAAAACGTGCGTCCCCCACCGTACCAGATAACGAGTCTTGTCAATCATTCCCGGTTCGCACAACCTCATCAATCTTCCGCCTCCTGCAAAGAAAGAGCATGCTCCCATTCGTAACGGCTCATACCCGATACATCTGAAGGTCCTTTGATGGTCAGATAACCTTCCTCATTCTGGATACGTACCCGCACGGTGCGCCCTCTTTCACTACAGATATACCCTTGCCTGATACGCTTCTTTTTATAAGCCATAGCCTTATATGAATCATCACGCACCAGAAACTTCCGTTCTATTTCCTGCGGCATATTCTATCTAAGCTATCAAGAAGCCAATGTGTAACCTACAATCATTAAAATAGCCAATAGAATCAAGACAATACAAATCATCTTGAACAATCTATTGGCTTTTTCTTCCTCACGTTTCTCAAAATTCTGTCTTTTTACACTTCTGTTGCGTCCCATAAGTTTTCAATTTTAGATTTACAACCCTAAAATTACAACATCTTTGCAAAAAGACAAATAAAAAAGAGCGATTTTACTCAAAGTTATCAGATTTCGCTATCTGAAAACTCCATCAAGTAAGCTTTGATGAAACCGTCAATTTTTCCATCCATCACCCCGTTGACATCCGATGTCTGGTAGTTGGTACGATGGTCTTTCACACGTCGGTCATCGAATACATAGCTTCGTATCTGAGAACCCCATTCGATTTTTTTCTTTCCGGCCTCAACCTTAGCCTGCTCTTCCATACGGTGCTGCAACTCTTTATCATAAAGAATAGAGCGCAACTGACGCATGGCGTTTTCCTTATTCTTCGGCTGGTCACGGGTTTCCGTATTTTCAATCAAGATTTCTTCTTCTTCGCCTGTGTAAGGGTCTTTATACTGATAACGCAGACGTACACCAGATTCTACCTTATTTACGTTCTGTCCTCCGGCACCACCACTTCGGAATGTATCCCATGACAAACGAGCCGGTTCTACGGTTACTTCAATTGAATCATCTACCAAAGGAGTCACGAAAACAGACGCAAAAGAAGTCATTCGCTTACCCTGTGCATTGTAAGGAGATACACGAACCAGTCGGTGCACCCCGTTTTCGCCTTTCAGATAACCATAAGCGTAGGAACCTTCAATATTCATCGTCACCGTCTTAATGCCGGCTTCATCCCCTTCCTGAAGGTTAGCTACCGACAACTTATATCCATTGCTTTCAGCCCAGCGCATGTACATACGCATCAGCATGGAAGCCCAGTCCTGACTTTCTGTACCTCCTGCACCTGAATTGATTTTCAGTACACAGTCCATCTGGTCAGCTTCCGAGCGAAGCATATTCTTCAATTCCAGCTCTTCCACTGCAGAGATAGCTTTTGAATAAGCCTCATCCACTTCTTCCTCGGTAACCAGTTCATCTTTATAAAAATCAAAAGACAACTGCAGTTCATCCGCCAATGTCTTCACTTCCTGATAACCGGTAATCCACTGCTGCAAAGCCTTTACTTTTTTCATCTGTGCTTCGGCAGCCTTCTGGTCATCCCAAAAACCGGGTGCCTGCGTACGAAGCTGTTCTTCTTCCACCTGTATTTTCTTTCCTTCAACGTCCAGATAACGATACAAGGCTTCCGTACGTTCTTTCACGTCTTTCAGTTGCTCTATGGTAATCATAAAATACGATAAATTAGTCTGTTATTTTTTCTCGTTGCAAAGATATGAAAAAACAGGCACCCCTGAAAGAGTGCCTGTAGATAAAAGTCAGCTATTTAACCGACATTTTCTTCATACATTTTGTCGATAATATCCTTGTAGTTACGGGCTACCACCGCACGTTTCAGTTTCAGCGTGTTGGTCAGCTCGCCACGTTCCATACTGAACGGCTCCGGAAGAAGAGTAAAGCGCTTAACCTGTTCATAATGCGCAAACTCCTGTTGAAGCGTATCAATCGAAGACGGAACAATTCAATAATCTGAGGATTCTCCAGCAACTCCTTTCTACTTCCAAAAGCAATGTGATGTTCCTGCGCAAACTTCTCCACCTGACTGTATTCTGGCACAATCAGGGCCGATACAAATTTCCGCTGGTCCGCAATAATGGTCACCTGATCAATATAACGGTCTACCACCAGCTTGGTTTCAATGGCCTGCGGAGCAATGTACTTACCGTTGGAAGTTTTAAACAAATCCTTGATTCGGTCTGTCAAGTATAAGAAACCATCCTTCATATATCCGGCATCTCCCGTACGGAACCAGCCATCTTCTGTAAATGCCTGCTGGGTAATGGCTTCTTTCTTATAATATCCCTTCGTTATGGTACCTCCACGAAGCTGTATCTCGTTATTTTCTCCAATACGAACTTCTACTCCGTCGAGTACACGCCCTACCGCTCCCAAACGGAAATCTCCAATCCATTCACAAGAGACTGTAGCCGTACTTCTGTCAGTCCATAACCAGCTACCATATTAATGCCCACCGAATGCACAAACTCTGCTACTTTCTCTGGAATAGCAGCTCCCGCTGTAGGGAAGAAATTCCCGTTTTCTATTCCAATCGTTTTCTTCAACAGGCTATAAATTGTTTTCTCATAAAACTTATATTTCATGTGCAACAAGGAAGGAGGCGTCTTTCCGTTCATCAGATACGTAATATTATGTTCACGCCCTACCCGAAGCGCATCCAGCATCAAGCTCTTTTTCAGGCCCGTAGTCTCATTGATTTTTCCTGTACCCCGGCATATACCTTTTCCCAAAAACGAGGCACACTGCACATAGCTGTAGGCCGTACTTCCTTGATTGTCTTCTGAATGTCCTGCGGACGCAGATTGATACACAGCATACATCCTTTGTACAAACAATAATACGACCATGCCCTTTCAAAAATGTGCGTAAACGGCAAGAAATTCATGACGACATCATTTTCACCCAGATTGGTCAGACGTGCGTTATGCCCTTTAAAAGCAACGTCGTAGTTAGAGTGATGCAGCATTACCCCTTTTGAATCACCTGTCGTACCAGAGGTGTACAGAATATTCGCCAAATCATCCAAAGAAGACTCAGAAACCCTTTTATCCACTTCCGGCTGACACTCCTCTTTTTCACCCATCTGCAAAAAGTCTGAGAAATAGATAGAATTATTGTCACCTTCGGCACGCTTTACTTCGGGATCAAATATAATAATCTTCTTCAATGAACGACATAAGCCCTGCACCCGGTAAGCCACATCATACTGATACTGCTCTCCTACAAACAAAAAACGAATTCCAGCATCTTCTACAATATAATGTACCTGCGCTTCTGAGCTTGTGGCATACAAAGGCACAGTTACAATCCTATCTTTAAAAGCTCCAAAATCTACATACAGACACTCCGGCTTATTTTGAGAGAATACTCCTATATTTTCCTGTACTTCCACTCCTAATTTTACAAACGCACGGGCTGTTTTATCTACCAGATCAGCAAACCCGTTCCATGTGACAGGAATCCATGTAGCAGTGGTGTAATCACGGTATTTTAAGGCAACTTTATCCCCATATTTTTCAGCTTGTTGTCGTACAAGCCGGGACAAACATGAATTAACCATCTATCTTACTTCATTTTATTGGTTTATTCTGCAAATATAGGATTTTATTTGCAATGTCCGGCCAATCTAAAGCATTTCTCCTAAAAAAGACTATCTTTGCAAAGAATCAAAAAAACGGATTATTTATGATAGACACAGGTTACTACACATCTGAAGCACTGACTCTGTTACATTCCCTGATTGGAATCCCGTCCATCAGCCGGGAAGAAGAAGCCGCAGCAGACTTCCTGCAAAACTACATAGAAGAAACGGGAATCATGACCGGAAGATCCGGAAATAACATCTGGTGCATCAGCCCCATGTTCGACATCAATAAACCTACCATCCTGCTCAATTCACACATCGACACCGTGAAGCCGGTCAGCGGATGGAGAAAACAGCCGTTTACTCCCAAAAATGAAAACGGGAAATTATATGGTCTGGGCAGCAATGACGCCGGTGCCAGTCTGGTATCATTATTCCAGGTGTACCGTCACCTTAGCATGACAACCCAAAGCTACAACCTGATTTTCCTGGCTTCCTGCGAAGAAGAGGTATCCGGAAAAAACGGTATTGAAAGCGTCCTGCCTCAACTCCCTCCTATTGCATTAGGAGTAGTAGGTGAACCTACGGAAATGCAACCTGCCATCGCAGAAAAGGGACTTATGGTACTCGACGTCACAGCACATGGAAAATCCGGACACGCTGCACGTAACGAAGGAGAAAATGCCATTTACAAGCTACTGCCAGATATTGAATGGTTCCGTACATATAAGTTCCCTAAAGAATCACCCATTCTGGGACCTGTCAAAATGAGTGTCACTCAGATCAATGCGGGTACACAGCACAATGTAATTCCTGATTTGTGCAGCATCGTGGTGGATATCCGAAGCAACGAATGTTACTCTAACGAGGAGCTGTTCGCCGAAATCTGCCAACATATACAGAGTGAGGCCAAAGCACGCTCATTCCGTCTCAATTCTTCCAGCATTCCGTCTGATCATCCGTTTGTTAAACGTGCCATAGAACTGGGGAAAGTACCATTCGGATCACCCACGTTATCCGATCAGGCATTAATGCCCTTCCCTTCTGTAAAAATGGGACCGGGAAAATCTTCCCGTTCGCACACAGCCGATGAATACATTCTCGTCAGTGAAATAGAGGAAGCAATTTCAACCTATGTGCAAATCTTGGACGGATTAAAAATCTGATAGAATCTTTATCTGCATTATAAAAAGAGAGGAAAAAGATTGTCCAACTCAACAGACAACCATTTTCCTCTCTTTTATTTTATATCCGGGAACGAGTCCCGGATAATCTATCAAAACTTCACTGTATTCAGATTCTTGTCAACCAGCATACCGTCCAGTACATTCAAGTCAATCTTTTGCTTACGTTTTGCCTTAAACTTGATTGTCATAAGTTCAGCATCCCCTTCCAGGTAAGGCTTTTCTCCAATATTTACAAAAGTAGGATACAAAGCCTTCGTTCCGTTCGTATGCAGACGGTCATTGGTCAGGTTACGCATCTCCTTCATGCCAGTCATCTCTGTTCCCACATATTCCAGTGCCTGAGGGTCATAAGGCAATGCAAAGCTGAGGGCATTGACCGAACGCAAACCTTTACCTGAGACACGAATTTCTACGGTTTCTCCCTCATTATACACTTTCTTAGATGGAGTAACCGTGATTTCTCCAGCTACTGACGGTACCTGACGGTTACTTACCCCTGACTCCATACGGATGGCTACCGCTGAAATATCATACGCATCAATCAGACCGTTCTCGTTCAGGTCACCCTTGCTGATATAGCCTTCAAAGTCAGAATCTCCTCTGCGCAAGCCTGTATAGTTCATATAAGAGGTCAAGTCATTCTCATCTACCAGCTTATCCTGGTTAATATCACCCGGGATATAGCTTTCTGAACCAGGTACCTTGAATACATACAATTCACGACCTGAGCCATACTGACCTGTAGCAGATACAACCGACAGCTTAATATAGCGTGCAACAGGCTGTTTCTCGAATACAAAGGTCTTCACGTCACTTCCTTTCCAGTCGAAAGTGCCAGCTTCGTGCCAATCAGACTTATCCATACTATAATATACAGTACCCTTGCCCAATGTACCGTTCCCGGCATCTAGACGAGGCAGATACTGGAATTTATCCAACTGGTTTACACTATTCAGGTCAATAATCAAATCAAAAGGAACTGCAGCCGTGCTCCACTTCGTATGCCATGCATCTCCTCATCGAAGTTAAAGAGTTTATTCACTCCCTGACCTCCCTGATTCGGACAAGTAGTTTCTCCCTTGATTCCATGAATAGCAAATTCCAACGGATCTGATTTGGTAGTAGCCGTCACATTAGTCCATTCTGATGCACCTGTAGCATTCACGGCGCGTACCTTGAACGTGCAAGTAGTTTCCGGTCGTAAATCTTCAAACAGAAGTTGAGTGTTCCGAATGGTACTATACAGCATACCGTTGTATTCGATTTCATAATAATCGGCATTGTCAACCTTTTTCCATGAAGGTGTCAATGTATAAGCCCCTGTATTTTCTTCCGTCACCTCTGCTTCCGGAGCACGCAATGTTCCTTGGCTCACCAACAGTTTCTCAGCAGGTGCAAACACAAAACCTTTCATTTCCAACTGAATATCGTTTTGAGTCACGTCCATTTCTTCCAGATTCACATGTACCACTGGATTCTTAATGACGTGCAGACGAGCCTGTTCACTACCCGGAGTGGCAAAACGATTCAACTCTGGACTCGACTCATAATAATATACATTCGCTCCTTTCTGCAATTCTTCCAAAGAAGTCACCGGAGTCAGTTTCACTTTCTTTCCGCCTACACGTACTGTCATTTTCTTCGGCTGCGCAGTTACATTGATACGGAAATGGGTACGCTTACGCGCTACCATTCCTTCGAAAGAGCCTTGCACTGGTTCTACACACACTGTCAAGTTCTCTCCCTCTACCACGGAACGGATATGCGTAGTAGCATACTGCCCCGCACGATAAGCTTCAGACACTCCATCATCGTCGTATTCCGTAAACTCTGTATCGCCAGCCGGATAAAGTTCATACACACGTAAGTGCTTATCCATCTGACTCACATTGTTATGCGCTGCAGTCATCGGTAAAATAGCCCCCTGTTTGATAAACAATGGAAGTTTCCACAAAGGCGCCTCAAAATTATTAAGAATCCGTCCGCCCTGATACAAGTCACCGGTAAAATAATCTATCCAGTTTCCTTCAGGCAGGTAAATGCCATTACGTACATCGTTTCCGTTCGCATCGGCCTGTGTATTCTGATATACCGGAGCCACCAGTACATAAGGCCCGTAAAGGAACTGATAGCGGGTAGACGTTCCCAGTGTATAGTCATTCGGATAATCCAGGAACATGGCCCGAACCATCGGCTTTCCGTCCACGGCCTCACGGCTATACTGTAAGTATAAGGCATGAACTCCGATTTCATCTTCAGATACCAGCGATTGATGGAAGCAGCCGGCTCACCCAGCACTTGCGGATATTTCGGGTTTGCCCCCATCCGTCCATGTTCAACTGCATAGGAGTAAATGTTTTCCACTGGAAGTCACGTACATTGACCGGAATATTCTTTCCACCGAAAATACCATCCATGTCCGAAGAAATATTAGGTTGTCCCGACAATCCTGAACCGATATAGGTCGGGATATGGAAACGAATGTATTCCCATTCACCTCCAGTCTGGTCGCCCGACCAGATACCTGCATAACGCTGTGTGCCTGCCCATCCGTCCAGTGAAATAATAAACGGTCGCGCATTATTGCCGTAATAAGGCATATCTGTCTACATCGGCCACTCCGTTCAGTCCGAAAGAATAGCCAGCTCCTACCCAGGCTACGTCGGTTTTCAATACACGTACACCTGCATCACGCACTTCTTTCACAATGTCACGCTGAAGCAAAGCTTCTACTCCTTCTTTGGGATGCAAGTCCGACTGTGTCCACAATCCGATTTCCACTCCCTTGGCACGGCATATTCACCCAGTTCCTTCAAGTTCTGGATATTACCATCCAGCGTAGAGTCTGTCCGTAGCCGGCTCCATAACCGTCATTAGGCAGAATCCATCCTAACGGCATATCGGCCGCATTGTAACGGTCAATTACCGCACGCGCCGAGAACTGGTAATTGTTCTTTTCACCATTCAGCGATTCCTTGATACCGCCATTGTCTTTCTGGCTTTCCTTGTATCGCTTTCCGTCTTCAAACAAAATACCCTTTTCGTCTTCTTTCCAATAGTCACGGTTATAGGCATTCAAATGTCCCTCATAAAAACCAAACTTCGGTAAAAGCACCGGATTACCGGTCAGCTGATAAAAATCATTCAACAAGGCTACCGGACTGTCATTTACCATGAAAAGACATCCAGGTAGTTTTCTTCATGCGACAGCTTCACCACTTCCTTATCGGTTGCTCCGAAATCATATAGTCCGGGACGGAACGTGTACCACATAACCCCATATCCTTCTGTAGACCAGTAAAAAGGAGTAGGAGAAGCCACTCCACCATCTGTCCACTGGTTCGTATTGACAATACGGATGCTTTTTCCTTTGTGAGAAAAACGGCCGTTCTGTACACCACCTCCATAAAAATACTCATTATCGTGTGCTTTGAGTGACAGGCAGACTTGCTTTTCCATAAAGTCCACCGGACGTGCTGATTCCACTACCACCTTCTGGCGGATTTATCCGTAATCTTGAACAGCGATGTACGCTTGTCCATTTCTATCTGAATTCTGGCCGTAGAAATCGTAATCACTCCGTTCTTGTCTGTCAGCGACAGCTCGCCGACCTCTTTCCGGGGACGGTCTACCAGAATCTGAGCTTCAGGAGAAGCCTGCGGGTCGCGCACAATGCCTCCCTGATTGTCCTGGAACATCCGGAAAATATTCTCACCATAAAAATCAAGCGTCATGCGCTGCTGGTTGGAAAAGACCACTTCCACCGCCGACGGATTCAGCACACTGGCACTGCTGATAGTTATCTCAGTCTGCTGTGCAGCCCATACAGAGGCAGGGGTACTCAACAGGGCCCCAAGTACACACAGAGACAAGACATAATAATACTTAGCTTCATAGTATAACATTACTAACGGTTAGACTTCTCTATTTCTCTCTTTGCACATTTGTCAAAACCGCACGAATG
>ENA-OQHP01000518-OQHP01000518.1-human-gut-metagenome-genome-assembly--contig:-NODE-518-length-12412-cov-1.809768_pt1 | contig 12412 bp, 18 predicted proteins | sample MGYA00242563_ERZ504717 | MGnify/ENA primary metagenome ERZ504717 (study PRJEB26092, sample SAMD00036212) | human gut metagenome | host: Homo sapiens | study: EMG produced TPA metagenomics assembly of...
GGGCCGGAAGGAGAACCGGACATTGAATATATAGAGGAAAAACTGCAGGCGCAATTGGCACAATATCCGGCATCAACCTTTTATTACTCAAGGTACATCTGCAAAATGCTTATAATGAAACGGATAACCTGAAACGGGGCGGCAGCGACTATACGGCATCGCTCATCGGCGCTGCCATCCGCGCAGAGGAAATACAGATATGGACGGACATTGACGGGATGCACAATAATGACCCGCGTGAAGTAACGGGAACCCGCTCCGTAAAGCATCTCAGTTTCAACGAAGCCGAGCAGCTGGCCTTTTACGGAGCAAAAATATTACACCCGTTCTGCATCGCCCCGGCACGCAAGCGCAATATCCCGGTACGATTGCTCAACTCAATGAATCCTCAGGCAGAGGGGACATTGATTTCGGATTTGCAGGACGACAATATCATTAAAGCCATAGCCGCCAAAGACAACATCTTCTACGTGAAGTTCGAGTCGAAACATAACTTATGTCCTTATCAGTTTATCAGTAAGATTTTTGATACGTTTGCCAAATACAGAACGCCGCTTTGTCTGTTGGTTTCATCCAATCAGGATGTATCCGTCGCCATAGACAACAGCGAACATCTATGCAAAATCCTTGCGGAGCTGGAACAATATGCAAAAATTCTGATGGAAGACCGCATGTCCATTGTATCCGTGGTGGGAAACATGCGTTGCAGTATGCCGGTGTCGAAGCACAGATTATAGAAGCTCTAGCAGATATCCCGCTGCGTATGATTTCGTATGGCAGCAATGACAGTGACGTGGCATTCGTCATTAAGACGGAAGACAAGAAAAGGGCTTTGCAGGCACTCAGCAATAGACTTTTCGAACCGGAGACGGATAAAATTGCAAAGTAAATAAAAGTTCAATCTATAGAGCCAATAAACAGATACTTTCAAAGAATTTCCGTATTTTTGCTTTCATTGTTTTTACAACCTTATATAATATAAAGTCTAACTAAAACCAACAGATATGATAACTCCCATCTATTCTCCCGCCCCCGACAGATACGAAAACGGTATGAAATACCGCCGTTGCGGAAAGAGCGGCATCCTTCTACCTGAAATATCTTTAGGGCTATGGCACAACTTCGGCGATGTCAATACTTTCGCCAACTCGCTATCAATGGCACATTATGCATTCGACAAGGGTATCACCCATTTTGACCTCGCCAACAATTACGGCCCTTCCTGCGGCTCTGCAGAAGAAACATTCGGTATGATTATGAAGAAATCATTTATGCTACCGGGATGAATTATTCATTTCTACCAAAGCAGGACATGAAATGTGGCCGGGTCCTTACGGTGATTGGGGTTCCCGAAAATCACTGATGAGCAGCCTCAACCAAAGTTTAAAGCGGATGAACCTCGAATATGTAGACATCTTCTATACCCACCGTTACGACCCCAACACCCCTCTTGAAGAGACACTTCAAACACTCGTTGACATCGTACGGCAAGGTAAAGCGCTATACATCGGTATTTCCAAATACCCTAAAGATAAAGCAGAATTAGCATATAAATACTTGGAAGAGCGGGATGTGCACTGCCTACTCCATCAAGGTAAATACAATCTGTTTAACCGCGAACCGGAAGAAGAAGGTATCCTGAGGCAAGCCAAAGAAAACGGTACAGGATTCATCGCTTTCTCCCCTTTGGCACAAGGATTGCTTACCAACCGCTACCTGAACGGTATTCCCGATGATTCACGCATCGCCAAAGGCGGCTTCCTTAAAAAAGAAGCGCTGACAGATGAAGTCTTGAAAAAGATAAAAGCACTGAATGAACTCGCCATCCGTCGCGGTCAGACACTTGCCGAAATGGCGCTTGCATGGATACTGAAAGACGACTTGGTGACCTCGGTTATTATCGGAGCCAGTTCTGTTGGACAATTGGCAGATAATCTGAAAGCGATTGATAATACCGCTTTCTCTGCAGAAGAATTAAAAAACATTTATCAGATTGTAAAATAGTCGCCAATACCTCGTATGCTATGAAAGAGACTATCTCAAAATGAAAATTGAGATAGTCTTTTTGATATAACCAGTCCCAAAGCGGTAACAACTATTTAAAACCAGCTAATTCCACCGCCTTGAATTATTATTGTGCCACTTTATTGGCACAATAATGCCTATTCATTGGCACAACTGTGCCACTTATATGGCACGGTTATGCCAACGAACTGGCAATGATAGTCTGAAAAGCCATTCATACCCATCTGAATAAAAAGAGAACAGACCAGTTTCTTTATAGTCCACCGCACATTTAACACATCTATTTTTGAACCTTTTATTTTTTATCTTGTTCTTTCTCCAAAAGCCTAAGGTACCAATAGGCAGGAATTTATATTTAACCTAAACATTATAGAAGTATGAAGAAATTTATTCCCTTATTATTAGCGGTCTTCGCAATAGCATTCGTATCTTGCGAAAAAGACCCCGACATGGATAAGCTGGACAGCAAGTATCTGGTTTATACCAATTATGACACGAAAGCAGACTTCAAAGCTTTCGAAACTTATTACTTACCGGATAGCATCCTTGTTATCGGCAACAGTAAAGACGCCGAATATTGGAAAGACGAAAGTGCACAGGAAATTCTCAGCGCATACGTTGCCAATATGAACAACCGCGGTTATGTCCGTACAGACAATCGCGAAGACGCCGACCTCGGTTTGCAAGTGAGTTACGTAAAGAGCACTTACTACTTTACGGACTACGGACGCCCCGAATGGTGGTGGAACTACCCGGGCTATTGGGATGCTCCTTACTGGGGTAACTGGGGCGGATGGTACTATCCGTATGCCGTAAACTATGCTTATAGTACCGGTTCCTTCATCACCGAATTGCTGAACCTCGATGCTCCCCAAGGCGAAAAGGAAAAACTTCCCGTGCTGTGGACCAGCTACATGAGCGGGTTATTGAGCGGCTCGACCTCTTTCAACACCAAAATGGCAGTGGAAGGCGTGAACCAGGCTTTTACACAATCTGCCTATCTTAACAGAATGAGTGCCCAGCCGAGATAAACTACCGACTTCTTCTATCCTGATAGAAAGCTATTGTTGAATTTATAAAACAAGAACAAGTATGAAAACATTGAAATATATATCCTTGAGGGCATTCGCAATCGCCGCCCTCGCCCTTGTCTTCGCCATGCCAGCAAAGGCACAGATGACCGATAACGGTTATGCCAACATCGACTGGCAGTTCAATTTCCCCTTAAACAACCACTTTGCCGACAAAGGCAGCGGATGGGGGATGAACTTTGAAGGGCGGTTACTTCCTGACGTCCAACTTTGCTTTGGGAGGCTTCCTGGCTTATCATAGCAACCATGAATATTTCAGCCGTCAGACCTTGCCGCTCGTACCGACCGGCAGTTTGAATACCGACCAGCAGCATACCGTATTCCAGTTGCCTTTCGGTCTTGCCACACGTTATGCGTGGAACCGTGGCGGTGCATTCCAACCGTATGTGGGCGTAAAACTCGGTACACAATATGCACAGTTGAAGTCCACTTTCAATGTATTTGAAACCAATAAAGATACATGGGGATTCTACGTATCTCCGGAAATCGGTTTCAACGTTTACCCGTGGGCTTACGGTCCGGGCCTGCACTTCGCAGCCTATTACAGCTACGGGACCAACAAAGGCGACCTCTTCACTTACAGTGTGGACGGTATGAACAACTTAGGTCTGCGTATCGGTATTGCATTCTGACATACACACCTAAAACTTAACAGAATAAATTAATTGTTTCAAAAAAAGAGATGCTGCCTAACGATTTCAAGTTAGCCGGCATCTCCTTTTTTATTCTGATGCGATTGCCTTACTTCAACACAGCCCGATACATCGCCTCTTGTATTCTTTCCCGAATATCCGATTTCAGCAATTTCGCATTCCATACCTCCGGATAAATACGGTTGCTGAGGAATACATACACCAAGCCGTTATCCGGGTCTACCCATGCACAAGTTCCGGTAAAGCCCGTATGTCCGTACACCGATGCCGGAGCGGAAAGGGCGCAGGGACTTTTCGCAGGATTCTGCATATCCGGCTTATCGAATCCCAAACCACGGCGGCATCCCTTGGCAACCGTAGTGGTAAAGAGCCTGCACGTCTCCTTGCTTAAATAACGTTTTCCGTTCAACTCACCGCCATTCAGCAGCATCTGATAAATCTGCGCCACTTCCTCAGCCGTAGAGAACAATCCCGCATTACCGGAAACACCGCCTTGAAAAGCGGCCGATTCATCGTGTGCAAATCCTTGCAAAACTGTTTTCCGCAGGAAAGGGTCAACGGACGAAGGCACAATTTCCTCTTTAGACAAGAACCGTAACGGAAGATACCCGGTACGCTTCAGCCCATCGGAGTATAAAACTCTTGAGCAAGAAACTCATCCATAGGCATTCCCGCACGTGCCTCAACCACCTGCTGCAGCAGAATGAAGCCCACACAGCTATAACGATACCGTTTATCCCTCAAAGGCGCATCCGCTATCTTTTGGAGATACTCCTTTTTAAAGGACTTATTCAACCAAAGACTGTCACAGACCTGTAAAGTACATTCGGCTGTACGTACTTTCGATGTCAGCCCCGGACGGAAACGGAAATTCGGGTTAGCCCACGTCTGCCGCCCGATACGGACAGGATGCAGTTTATCCGGCCGTGCCTTAAATAATGTACCCTCGTAACTATCCTCATCAATGGCATCCTGATAGAACAGCAAGGTGGAAGGCAATCCCGACTGGTGGAACACGCAGTTCCCTGACCGTTATATTGCGTTTATCCGTATCCTGCAGGTAGAAGATAATCAGACACACGGTCTGTCAGGCTTAAACGGCCTTTATCATAAAGCTTCATTACGGCCAATAAGGTAGCCGTCGTCTTCGTCAAAGATGCAACGTCATATACAGATGCCGGTGTCACCGGAACCGCTTCCTTATTTCCGGTTGTATATGTATAAGTACCGAAAGCCTTATTATACATCTCTTTCCCGTCCTTCAAAACCACTACCTGACATCCCGGATAGGCTCCTTCCCGTATGCCTTCCCGGGCAATCGTATCAATCCGTGCCAATAAGCGGGAATCCAGGCCATGCTCTTCGGGAATGAAATGAGACTTTGTCTGCGGACTTAAGGTTACCCCTTCTCCGGCGGCAAACAAACTGCCGATACTTGCCGAAAGCCGGCCGTCAGCCACGGCATCCGCATAAAGTATCCCGGCCACCTGCCGCTGTACGTCATCATTCGAAGAATGCGCCAATACCACCGCTTCGGCTGCCGATATACCCTGACGTATCTGTGGCAGTTGCTTGCCGGGAATAAAGCACACATACACCACCGGAACGTCCGGAGCAAACTCCGCAAAGAAAGACTGATAAGCCGCCAGACGATGCTCGGTAACACATACCAGAATACGTTTATATCCGGACAGTTTATCTCTCAAAGCCTTACGTCCTGCCGCCGGTAAATCTTTTCCCAATTGGAACTCTACCGGATGCGTATATTCGGAAAGCTGCTTGATAAAAGGCCGTATCTCCGCTGCTTCCCCGACATTCAACACCGCAACATCTTTAATCGCCGGATCCAATGGCAGCACTTTCGTCGCATTGCCCAGCACGGTAACAGCCGCCAGATTCAAACGACGAATCAAATCCCGCGTATAGGGCGTATTAATTCGGGTTCCCAATCCGGAAAGACGAATAAGAGGCTTCTTATTCAGCCAAGTGCATATTTATAAGTCAATACCTTTCTGCATTTCTCCTCCACCGCCTGCTCCGTCAACTCACCGCGCTTTACGGCAGCCAGTATGGCATCCACTTCTTCTTTTATACGCCGGGGAACGAGAAGTAAGTCATGCCCCGCCTGCAATGCTTTCAAGCAGAGCGACTCATGTTTGGAAACTCCCTTCATAGCCAAAGCATCTGTGAAGACAAGTCCCCGGAACTGCAATTCGCGTGTCAGCAAGTCATAAACCACATTGCGGGAAAGGGAAGAAGCAATCCGCGCTGCGCCTCAAAAGCAGGCACTTCCAAATGCCCCACCATAATGCCGCCTACCCCTGCCTGAACAGCTTTTCTAAAAGGATACAACTCCACACTGTCCAAACGCTCGCGCGTGAACGGTAAAACCGGAAGCGATTTATGCGAATCCACGTCCGTATCCCCATGTCCCGGAAAATGTTTGGATACCGAGAGTACTCCGCCGTCTTCCAGCCCCCTGGCATAGGCGATAACCTTATTGGCAACGTTCACCGGATTTTCACCGAAAGAGCGGGTGTTGATAACCGGGTTTTTCGGGTTGATGTTGACATCCGCCACCGGAGCAAAATTCACCTGTACGCCGAGTTCCCGGCACTGCCTTGCCATTTCCCTGCCATACTCATAGAGCAGGGTATCGTTCTGTATACATCCCAGTACCATATTCTTCGGAAAGACGGGTGTACCCCGCAGACGCATGGAAAGCCCCCACTCACCGTCGAACGTAATCAGCAGAGGAATATCCGCCATGCGTTGCGCTTCATTCGTCAGCATGGCCTGGTTTTGCATCAGTCCGCCGGAAAACAGCAAACCGCCGACTTTATAATCCTCGACAACCTTACGCAGCAACTCCTTGTTGCCCTTGTCCTGATAGGGGGCGATTGTATAGATAAAAAGCTGTCCTATCCGCTCTTTCAGGCTGAGTGTGCCCAAAACCGAATCCACCACTGCCTGCATCGCACATCATCCACTGCCGACCTCACCAGCAACGGCTCTACGGGGGGAACAACGGCAGGTGTAGCCGGACAACGTTTCGCATCCGAAGCAAAACGCCCGCAACATCCCATTATAACCAGTATAAACAGTAACAGCCTTTTCATCCGCTATTCCTTCGTCAGTGTCAAATCCAATTCTCCTACAAAATGCCGCTTCTCCCGGTGTGCAATACCGGAATACTCTTCCCCTCCGCATTCAGGCAGAAAGCCGGTTTCTCCATAAAGTATGGGAATGACCGCCCAATATTACATCAATTCCCCTGGTTGCCGCCGCCAGCTTCTCATCGCAGACTTCATTTTAAGACGGAAGCCGAGATGGGAAAGACAGATAACGACATCACACCCTTCCTTGGTCCGCAAAAGGTCGGTTACTTCCTGCGCCGCAACAATAGGATCGTTGTATACAATGCCTTCACACTTATCGGCCTGTACCAGCCCTTCCATCTTGGGACTCACCCCGAACACTCCGATTTTCATACCTCCGCGTTCCAGGACTACATAAGGTTTCACCAGTCCCTCAAGAACTGTTCCGGTGACATCGTAATTGGCACATACCACCGGAAAGTGGGCCATACGGAACAAACGCGCCATATTATCCAGCCCGAAGTCAACTCATGATTACCGATAGTCATGGCATCATAGCCATAAGGTTCATCATCCGGACTTCCACCTCGCCCCGGAAAAGATTGTAATAGGGCGTACCTTGCGAAATGTCGCCGCAGTCAAAAAGCAGGACATCCGGATTCTTGGTACGGAAATCTTTCAGAAAGTAGCGCGGCGTACCACACCGCCCGCCCCTGCATACGGTCGGCAGCGTGCAGGTCAATCGGTTCGATACGGCTGTGAGTGTCACTTGTGTGCAGAATGACCAATTGCTTGGTCTGCTGTGCCGATGCTGTCAGCAATGCACAGAACATCAGCAGGCAATATATAGATATACGTTTCATCGAATTCTCTTTTTTAGTTTTCTGTTCTTAATCTTCCACGGTGATTCGTCCTTCCATGCGCGAAGTAATCTTCTTGCCTGCTGCCGTCTGTTGCTCTACATAGTCCATAAACAGACGCGCAAGGTCGCACCCGGCGGACAATCTCTCTTTTCGGCCTGAATCAGGGCGGTCATATCGCTATTGCCGTCGGCAGATAATCGATAGTGGCAACCGTGTACAGCTTGTCGTCGACAACCGGCTTGCGGCTACGGTAGCCCGAGCAACTTTCCGCTTTTGGTAATCCGCAACTTCACACCGCTGACTCCTTCGCCGCCGCGTGCCGCAATGCTCTCAAACAGTTGCTTCAGATAAACACCTTTCAAAGTCACGACACAAAGTGAGTTCTCGAACGGCAGTATTTCGTAGATGTTGCTGCAAGTAATGGGGCCTTCCGTCAGCACGTTCCGCAATCCACCCATATTCACAAGCCCCATATCGGCAGGTTTTCCAAGCACCTGCGCAGCCGCTCCGCGCAGCACATCGGCCACCAGATTGGAAAGGAGGCTTTCGGGAGCTCCTTTATCCATAGACATCTCGGCAGTGCCACTACCCGGTACATCATACTGTCTATCTTCGCCTTGTAGGGGGCAAGTAACGCCATGGCTTCCGCATCGGGAGCAACATCATAGGTAGAGTCTATCGGCTGCATGCGCCCTTCGGCTTTTGTCACTTCGTAGGCCGAATGGCAAGATGCAAATAAAAACATCACTGCCAACGCTGTTCCTGAGACGATTTTCAAATAACATTTCTTCATATTCATCCATTTTTAAATTGCTACAAATATACTTTTCTTTTGCTGTAATCCCAAAGAGGAACGGCATTTCTTTCCATCCTGCAAAAAAGAAAAAGAGTACATCTCTTTGTCAATCAAAAGAAAAACTCTACCTTTGCACCGCTTTCGCGCAATCGCTGTCAGGACACCGAGTGAGAAGCCTGGTATGTTGCGTTGTAACGATCAAACAATTTAATAATAAGAACAATGGATTTAATTAAAATTGCAGAAGAAGCATTTGCTACCGGCAAACAACACCCGAGCTTCAAGGCAGGTGACACTGTTACAGTAGCATATCGTATCGTCGAAGGTAACAAAGAACGTGTACAGTTGTACCGTGGCGTTGTTATCAAGATTGCCGGACATGGAGAGAAGAAGCGTTTTACTGTACGTAAGATGTCTGGTACTGTAGGTGTAGAACGTATTTTCCCGATTGAATCACCGGCTATCGACAGCATCGAAGTGAACAAAGTGGGTAAAGTTCGTCGCGCTAAATTGTACTACCTGCGTGCTCTTACCGGTAAGAAAGCAAGAATTAAAGAAAAAAGAGTTAACGGTTAATCCCAAACTCCTATTTCTAAATAAAAAAGGGAAGCTGATTGATTCGGTTTCCCTTTTTAATGTCTCAAATACCTCACCCCACGGAATGGAATTATTTGTCTTACGGAACGGACAAATATCCCTTCGCCCGCTATCCCATATGAATAAAAAATGCGAAAAGCAAAAGGAGTACAAACAAACCTGCATTTTCTACAAGCATTTTCTTTTTTCGTGGGATTAATAAAGATTTTTTCATTATAGTGAAAAAACGTTTGATACGGTTGAAAACTTTGTTTGACGTATATCAAAAAATACCGCCCAGCCGAGAAATTATATTCCGGCAGGGCGGCTATATTTTCAATCAAAGACTGAGCTTATTTAATATCTCTCAACTCCCAGCCAACGCACTGGCTCCCAGCACAGCAGCATCAGAGTCTTTCAGTTCGGACATCATCAATTTGGCCTTGCCCTTGTAAATCATCAGGATATTGTCATCAATAGCTTTCTGGATAGCTTGAAGATGTAATCTCCGGACTTAGCCAACCCACCGAACAGAATAATTGCTTCGGGACTGGAGAAAGCAATGAAGTCTGCAATAGCCTCTCCCAGAATAGTACCGGTAAAGTCAAAAATATCCTGTGCCAGCTTGTCACCCTGAACGGCTGCATCGTATACATCTTTAGAGGTGATGTTTTCGGCCGGAATGGAACGCAACAAACTCGGTTCGGTACGTGCAGTGAGGAACTCACGTGCAGTACGCGCCACACCGGTAGCCGAACAGTAAGTTTCCAGACAGCCGTGGCGACCGCATCCGCAGAGACGACCGTTTTCGCGACGTATGATAGTATGTCCCAACTCTCCGGCAAAACCGTCGTGTCCGTATACCATTTGTCCGTTGATAACGATACCGCTGCCTACGCCCGTACCCAGCGTTATCATGATGAAATCTTTCATACCGCGTGCAGCACCGTAGGTCATTTCACCGATAGCGGCGGCATTGGCGTCATTGGTCAGTGCCGTAGGGATGCCCAAACGTTCTTCAAACATGGCTGCCAAAGGAATACTCCTTTCCACGGAAGGTTCGGGGCAAACTCGATTGTACCGCTATAATAGTTGCCGTTAGGAGCACCGATACCGATACCTTTTATTTTATCAACACCGCCATTCGCGATAATCAGCGGAAGAAGATTCTTGCATACTTCGTCTACGTAATTGTCTGCCTCATCATAAGCTCCCGTCTTGATGGAACCACTTGCAAGAATAGTGCCACGTGCATCTACGATACCAAAGACGGTGTTCGTTCCGCCTATGTCAATCCCCACTACATAGGGTTTTTCCATGTTTGAATTCATGATATTTACTTTTTTGTTTAAAGGGTTAGTTATAACATTAATGGTTACAAATTACACAAAGAAAAACGACACTGCAAAATCTTTTTTTAAAAAACTTCACGTCAATTGCAACTTTTCGTCACATAGCTGCGTCTAATAGTTAAAATCAATAAGAACAAAACTATAAACAGGAAAAACGTGATACAACTGAAAGACATCAACAAGACCTATAATAACGGAGCACCGCTACACGTACTCAAAGGCATCGACCTTGATATCCGAAAAGGAGAGTTCGTCTCTATTATGGGAGCGTCAGGCTCCGGAAAATCCACGCTCCTCAACATCTTAGGCATTCTGGACAACTACGATACAGGAGAATATTACCTGAACGGTACGCTTATCAAGAACCTGAGCGAAAACAAAGCCGCCGAATACCGCAACCGTATGATTGGCTTTATCTTCCAGTCATTCAATCTGATTTCCTTCAAGGATGCGGTAGAGAATGTGGCTCTTCCTCTCTTCTATCAAGGAGTAAGCCGCCGGAAGCGTAACGCTATGGCGTTGGAATATCTGGAACGCCTGGGGCTGAAAGAGTGGGCTCACCACATGCCCAACGAAATGTCCGGCGGACAGAAGCAGCGTGTAGCCATTGCCCGTGCATTGATTACCCGCCCCCAGATTATCCTTGCCGACGAACCGACCGGTGCTCTCGACAGCAAGACTTCCGTAGAGGTCATGCAAATTCTGAAAGACTTGCATGAAACGGGCATGACCATCGTGGTCGTAACCCACGAGAGCGGCGTTGCCAATCAGACAGACAAGATATCCACATTAAAGACGGTGTGATAGGAAGCATTGAAGAGAACCTGAATCACGACGCATCGCCATTCGGCAAGGACGGTTTCATGAAATAACGGACACTGCCGCGTCATTACATTAATCTCCTATCGCTTTATAACATCACTTACAGTAATCATGATAGACCTTTGGCAAGAAATATACGGTACAATCAAGCGTAACAAGTTGCGCACGTTCCTCACCGGTTTTGCAGTGGCGTGGGGCATCTTTATGCTTATCGTACTGCTGGGAGCAGGCAACGGCATCATCCATGCTTTCGAACAAAACGCATCCGAACGCGCATTGAACTCCATCCGCCTGGGCGGTGGCTGGACCACCCAATCGTACGAAGGCTTGAAAGAAGGACGGCGTATCCAACTGGAAAACAAAGACCTCGCCGCAACCGAAAAATACTTCCCGACAATATCATCACTGCCGGCGCCACCCTGCGGCAGGGAGATGTAAACATCAGCTTCGGACAAGAATACATCAATATCTCGCTGATGGGCGTACACCCGAACTACGTAGAGTCCGAAGCCATCAAGACCGCAAGCGGACGCTTTATCAACCGGAACGATGTGAAAGAACGGCGGAAAGTTATCATTCTTCATAAAAAGTCGGCAGAAATTCTTTTCGGAAAGTCACGTACGGAACCAGTCGGCCGGTTTGTCAATGCAGGCGGTGTAGCCTACCGGGTAGTCGGATTGTACGAAGACCAGGGAGACCAAAGCAGCCTGGCCTTTATCCCCTTCTCCACCATGCAAACCATCTATAACAAAGGCGATAAACTCAACAACATCATCTTCACCACCAAAAATCTGACGAGCGAAGCGGCCAACGAAACCTTTGAGAAAGAGTACCGTAAAGTCATTGCCGCCAACCACCGTTTCAACCCGGAAGATGAAGGCGCAATATGGATATGGAACCGCTTTACACAATACATACAGACACAGAACGTAGCCGGCTTGTTGCGTACCGCCATTTGGGTGATAGGTATTTTTACCCTGCTGAGCGGCATCGTAGGCGTATCGAACATCATGCTGATTACCGTCAAGGAACGCACACGCGAGTTCGGCATACGCAAAGCGCTGGGTGCAAAGCCTTTTCCATCCTCGGCTGATTATTGTGGAAAGCGTTACGATTACCACTTTCGGCTACATCGG
>ENA-OQHP01000519-OQHP01000519.1-human-gut-metagenome-genome-assembly--contig:-NODE-519-length-12397-cov-2.174165_pt1 | contig 12397 bp, 10 predicted proteins | sample MGYA00242563_ERZ504717 | MGnify/ENA primary metagenome ERZ504717 (study PRJEB26092, sample SAMD00036212) | human gut metagenome | host: Homo sapiens | study: EMG produced TPA metagenomics assembly of...
TGAAGAAGTATTAAGAGCGATTCCACAAGGCAGTTCAGGTAAAGTGAAAACAATATCTGCTGATCGGAAACACACCAGCCACAATACCCCGGGCTATAAGGATAGCTTATGCCATATCCCGACAAACGAAATTTCACCTCCAAGTCATTACAAGCTCTACGCACTACAGCCTCAGCAATAGCAGATCCCAAAGAATCCAACAAGAATTCCTCCGCTATTTCTCCTCTGGATTTCACCTTTTGTTGAAGTTCTCAAACTCATTGCCAACCGTTACCACAAATAAGACAAAATATTCTGCTCCAGTCAAAAAAGGAGTAATAATCGAACCCGTATGTAGACTACAGCCTCCCAATCTAATATTCGCTTCTTCCACTCCTTCAGCTGGATAGATACAATATCCATAGCATGGCCGACAAATACGAGATACCTGACTTTCGAGGTTTAACATGATGGACAAGACATCACCTTCCAGTTTATATCCTTTTCCTAACGAATAATTCAAATCATCCCAGTCCACTAAGATATCCTCCAAGCAAGCTGTGTCATTTGAAAATTTATATTCCTTTCCATCAATCACACCAATTAATTGCTTAGCCATAACTACCGCCGCATTGGCATTGCTCGTATAACCGTCAGCCCCAATAGAACGGGCAAAAGATGCAGTAATAGGTGCGCCTCCGACCATTACTTTCACTTTACCATACAGTCCCGCCTTTTTCAAGTCTTCTATCACTACTTTCATATAATTCATCGTGGTTGTCAATAACGCAGACATACACATTATATCTGCATGACTCTCTGCTACCGTCTTTATAAACTTATCACTTGACACATCTACTCCAAGATTAATCACTTCAAAGCCACACCCCTCAAACATAGAAGCTACCAATTTTTACCTATATCATGTAAATCTCCCTTTACAGTTCCTATCACGATTTTTCCCACATACATATCCTGTCGACCTCGCAACAAAGGCCTCAAAATATCCAACGCCCCCTTCATTGCACGTGCACTCATTAACAAGTTAGGAACAAACACTCTTCCTTCCTCAAATTGCTTACCGATTTCCTCCATTGCTTTTATCATATAATCAGTAATTATCTCATCTGGTTGAATTCCATCAGACACAGCTCCCTTGGTTACAGCTACAGCCATTTCTAACTTTCCATCCACTATAGCTTCAAATAAATCTTTCAATTCCATACTCTATACTTTAATTATTAAAAATTTTCAAAGCATCCAACATAGCCACAACATTTTCCACTGGCACATTGCTTGAATGTTATGAACCGTATTGAATACAAAGCCACCATCACGCCCAAAGATTTCACACTGCTCTAAAACCTGCCTTCGTACCTCATCCGGAGTTCCAAAAGGAAGAACACGCTGGGTATCAATACCACCGCCCCAAAATGTCAAATCCTTTCCAAATTCCTTCTTCAGCATTTTAGAATCCATACCCTTGGCATTTATTTGGACAGGATTAATAATATCAAATCCAGCCTCTATCAGTACCGGCAAAAAAGGAACTATAGCCCCACACGAATGTTTAAAGACCTTCCAAGTGGTGTGAGAATGAATCCAATCATTCATCCGGCGATAATGAGGAAGCCAAAGATTACGAAACGTATCTATTGAACAGAACTGAGATTCCTGAGATCCAAAATCGGTTCCACAAGTCAATACCACATCGACCTTGTCTCCCAAGGCATTCCATAATTTCTCATAATTGGAAATGGCAATATCAGTTTCCCGACTGAACACCTCATACAGATATTCTTGACGCATCACCGTTGACATATACCATTCTACCACGCTACGGATACCTTTAGGAGATTTAAGCCCCATACCCGGAACAAAAGCCACGTCTCCAAGAGCAGTTCCTCCAAAACTAGCCACCACCGCCCGGCCTGTCTGGTGAGCTTTTTCTACCATATTAACATAATAGTCCAATTCTGTATCAGTAATGGCTGTAAACTCTTCCAAATTATCCTGTGGATTCAGGCTATCTTCATCAATAGGAGCCTGTCTCTCTATAGCATTTATAAAGAAACACCCCTCAGGCATCACTGCACTCGGAGGGTAGTCTATATCGCCACCAGCATATACATAAACATCACCTTTCTTATCTGGTGTCAGATTCAGCTGTTCTGGTACCAAAACCAATTGCCCCCACGGAGTAATCTGTTCATGTAAACAAGTCGTATCATGGTTGAATATATCTTTACTTCCCCCTACCCCTATACAATCTATCCCCATTGCATCTGCAAGTTCCGCATCAACTTCACCAAGCATTTGAAAAGAATCCACAATCTTCACTGGCCTGAAAGGCAATTTATAAATACTCACGTAACTTTTCTACTACACGACAATGAATTCCAGTTACAGCTGTACTTCCAAAATCAATAGGAATCCTATCACTATTTGATGTGACAACGCTACCTTAATTCTGTCTCTTGATTGTTCCATATCAATACTAAATTAAATCATAATTCACTTAATACATAAAATAGCGAGTTTCTCCCACCAGCTGTACTTCCTTTGAAATAACCCCAGAAGTGAATCTATCCGGAGCACTAGGGCACACATTTCCCACATAAAAGATTACTGTACCCGGATTCTCCGTTACTCCTCCTGCTTCTTCCACATAAGCCAAACTTCTGGGATTCAAGCAAAACTCCACCATCTTTGTCTCTCCCGGTTTCAGTTTCACTTTCTGGAAACGGGCAAGCTGGCAATTCGGAGCTTCCTGCGCTATCTTTTTATGCGACAAATACAATTGAACCACTTCTTCACCTTCCACCTTGCCGGTGTTCTTTACAGCTACTTTCACCCGGACACTATCTCCGGTCTGTATCAGCGAAGGAACTTCCAAATCCTTATACTTAAAGGAAGTATAACTTAAGCCATATCCAAAAGGATACAGCACATCTCCTGTAAAATAACGGTAAGTACGATTTTTCATAGAATAATCATTAAAGTCTGGAAGATCCGCATCTGATTTATAAAACGTAATTGGAAGTTTACCCGAAGGATTGTAACGTCCGAATAGAATATCAGCCAATGCTGTTCCAGTTTCCTGTCCTCCGTACCAGGCTTGGATAATAGCAGATGTATTGGCAGCTTCCCAATTAAAGGCAATAGCACTACCTGACATACAAATGAACACAACAGGCTTTCCAAGTTGTTTCAATTTTTGCATAATTTCAGTCTGTACTTTAGGCAGATTGATGGTCGTACGGTCTCCCCCATAGAATCCTTCTATATTGCCATTTCCCGCATCTCCTTCTTCTCCTTCCAACAAAGGCGAAATTCCACCTGCATAAATGATTAAGTCAGCAGATTCGTACTTTTATAGCCGCATCCAGATTTATACCTTCTTCCAATGTTGTAAAATCAGATAGTTTATCATAGATTACCTCTACGCCTTTTTCCTTTTTCAGCGCATCCAGTAAAGTAATGTTCTGTGAGGGGATACCGTTGTAATTTCCCAATTGCGTAGTAGGATTATTCGCATTAGGTCCAATCAGTGCAATCTTCTTATATTTGGAAGATAAAGGCAACAAGTTCTTATCATTCTTCAATAAGACCATGGACTGCCTTGCTATTTTCAGAGCCTGTTCCTTGTGAGGGGCCGACTCAAGCACTTCATAAGGAATCTTAGAGTAAGGATTTAGGCTGTCCGGAGTAAACAATCCCAGTCTAAAACGTATTTTAAACAGCTTTCGAAGAGAAATATCGATTTGCTCTTCTGTGATAAAACCATCCTTCACAGCCTCATCCAAAGAACGGTACACATTTCCACACTCCAAATCAGTGCCATGCAACACCGCATCCGAAGCGGCAGAAACAGAATCCGGATGCGTCTTATGGCCAGTAATAAAATCGGTAATGGCCCAGCAATCGGAAGTCACATACCCGTCAAACTGCCAGTCATGCAACAAGGTTTTTCGCAAGAACTTATTACTGCCGCAACAGGGTTGTCCATTGAAGCTGTTGTATGCACACATTACCCCTGAAACTTTTGCTTCCTTTATCAAACGATAAAAGCGGGCAGATAAGTATCATACAAATCATGGTCACTGGCCGTCGCATTAAACTCATGACGCAAAGATTCCGGACCACTATGTACGGCAAAGTGTTTGGCACAAGCAGATGACTTTAAAAATACAGAATCGTTACCCTGCAAGCCTTTTACCATTGCAATTCCCATTTCGGCAGTCAAATAAGGGTCTTCCCCATACGTTTCATGTCCTCTTCCCCAACGTGGATCACGAAAAATATTCACATTCGGACTCCAGAAAGTAAGTCCGGTATATCGGTCACGCGTATCACCTTTTTCACAGACGCATTATACACAGCCCTCCCCTCATCTGCTATCATTTCAGCGGCTTCATACCAGTCTTTGGGATTAAATGTAGCGGCAATACCTATCGGCTGGGGGAAAACCGTCACTTTCTCTTTAGAACGGGCTACCCCATGCAGACATTCATTCCACCAGTTGTATTCCGGAATGCCCAGCCGCTCTACGCTCTTGGAAGTGTACATCATCTGAGATACCTTTTCTTCCAGTGTCATTCGGAATATCAAATCATCTACACGCTGTTCTATCGGCAAAGTGGGATTTAAATAAGGTAATACACTCTTTTGACTTTCGATTGTCTGCACCGATGAAGCTGATAATGGGAATATAATTCCCATTATCAAAATTAAAAGAACTGACTTTTTCATATCGATTTCTATTTATAAATCTATCAATGAAGTCACTTTTAATCCTGATTTAAAGGTGACTTCATTAAATCATATTAAGGGTTTTGTACCAGAGGAATAGGATAAGCATCTATTTCCGACTGTGGTATATATTGAACCGCACAATTGTCTGTTACCCGAATCTCCTGCACAACACTCGTTTCTGCTCCTCTATCATGACAACCAGGATAATGTCTATCTATCACTTTATCGTTTCGCAACAAATCATATTTACGATGCGCTTCACAATAGAATTCCTTTCTAGCTTCATCCAATATGGCATCTAATACATTACCATCTTTTGTTGCATCATATTCAGGTATACCAGCTCTTTCCTTAATCACATTCATGTCTGAAATAGCGCCTCCTTCATTGTTCAAATAATATCTTGCCTCTGCTCGGTTCAAATACATTTCAGACAAACGGAACAACATCGGAGAATATAACAATGCCTGTTTTCCTGATATGAAACTTTATTGATGAAATATTTTGGATAATCATTTCTTTTCTGCATGGTGTTTTGAATCTGTACTGTATATTCTCTCCACTCGGCACGTCCATCTACCTCGCCACTCTCATTCCGATGAACCTGTCTAGCAACCACATAAAGGTTACCATCCGGATGAGCCTGTACTTGAGATGACTGATACTCAAAGAAATCTTTCTTATTATCTACTTTAATCATATAATTGTTTCCATCTTTTTCTACAGGTTGAAAACGATAGTAATGTCTATGTAAAGGATCTTCAGCAGGTGTCTTATCATTATTATAAAAAAAGTTTTCACTGATAAAACATATTTCCTGAGATTGAGTAGCACCATCTGAAACACCCTCATATTGAGGTACAATAAAAGTACTTCTCACATCATTGGGATATTTAGCAAAAGCGTCCAACAGAGACTGCGAAGCATATACTTCTCCATATCCGGCTCCATCAATAATGGTATACAATATGCCAGTAAGACTTGTTTCGTAATCTATATCTTTTAACATACGTATGGCGAAGATTGCCTCTGGATTACTTTCCGGAACCAATTCGTTCATTGTTTTATACTGAACGTTTGTCAACAGCATCTTTCCTGAATGCTCAATCACATCCGTTGCATAGGTCTCCGCATTAGTATAATCATGCATATACAGATAAACTCTACTAAGCAAAGCCTTTGCAGCCCACACGTTAGCATAACAAGCATTTTTTTCTATCCCTAAGCCTCCCATTAATTCTTCAGCTTTTTTCAAATCCTTAATTATCTGTTCATACACCTGTTTCACTGTAGCCCTTGACGGATAGTCATCCGCATCAGCTGTAAGTTTTAAGGGAACAGCCAAATCTGACGCAGAAGCAATATGATACTCTTTCCCAAATGTAATCACCAGATAATGATAAAGCATAGCTCGTAAAAAATAATTTTCACCTATCAAATGGTCAATATCACCAGAGATACCTTCTTGTGCAGAGGATATCACTTTATTACAATTCACTATTGTCTTGTAAGAATAAGTCCACAAGTCGGTCAATACTCCATTGTTAGGTATACGCTGATAGTTATAAATATTAAAAGTAGAACTGGTGGATTGCCCACTAAATACTATATTGTCACTTGTATACTCTCCCACATAGTGAATAGCGGTATGAAATACATGTGTTTTCATATATGAATAATTTCCCAAGGTAATAGTTTCAATAGACGACTCATTTGATGCCAGCTCATCGTCCGTCACCGAAGAATAAGGAAATTCTGAAATATCACAAGCGTTCAGCATCCCTATACAGAATATGCCAGCCATTATCTTATTATATACACTTTTCATAATCTAATTTTATTTAATGATTTAAAACGCAACAGACAATCCAAACACATACTTACGTACCGTAGGATATACGCTACTACCCCCATAACCGGTTCCGTCATAACTTGCCGTAGACGGATCTACCTGAGAATAAGGGGTTATTGTAAACAAATTGTCCGCACTGAATGACAAGGTCACATCATCCAGACCCAATTTTCCCAAACAGCGTTCCGGCAGTTTATAAGCCAACGTAATGTTCTTCAATGTCAGGTAGTCCGCATCTTCCAAATAACGACTGGATGTTTTATTTGAATTGGCATTTCCACCACTGATAGCCTTTGGATGAGTGGCGATGTCACCCGGCTTTTCCCATCGCGTCCAACCTTCCTTCAAAACCATCTGGTTATAAGTGTCGTATGCCCCATCAGAATCCAGCAACTCACGACCAGAAGCATACAACTTGGCCCCCATACTATAAGCAAATGATGCTGTAAAAGTCAAATCTTTCCAGCTTAAGGACGTATTAAATCCTCCCGTCACCTTTGGAGCAGCTGAGCCTACATAAGTTTGGTGATTACTTGCCTCAGCATAAGAATCGGTCAACACTCTTTACCCTCTTCATCCGTTGTATACCATTGAGGTGCACCTGTTTCTGGATCTACACCTGCCCATTCGGCCATCCACAAATCATCCATATCACGGCCTTCCTCAAACGTCTCAATCCGGAAATCTGAGGCAAACCGCCATACAGTTCCTCAATTTTGTTCTTATTATGAGCTAAATTAAAACTCAGATTCCAGTTCCAATCTTTCATGGAAATGAGGTTTGCATCTATCGTAAATTCTAATCCTTTATTACGCACGGCACCAATGTTCTGCCATTGTCCTCCATAGCCTGTAATAGCAGAAAGCTTCACGAAGTAAAGCAAATCAGAGGTATATTTGTTGTAATAATCCAAAGAAAGGCTTACACGGTCATAAAGAGTCAAGTCCAAGCCGACATTGAAAGTCTGATTCTTTTCCCAGCTCAGTTCATCATTTCCTAACTGGTTGGGGAAATTAGCTGGAAATCCGTTATACATGCCAGCTGTGTACAATGACAAATGATTATAATACCCATCGGGCATGTTACCTACCACTCCCCAGCTAGCTCTCAGTTTTCCTTCTGTCAGGATATCAGACAACGGCTGCATGAACTTTTCACGGTTGAAATTCCATGCACCGGAAAAAGTATAGAAACTTCCGTACTGATTATCCTTACCGAACTTAGAAGAACCATCCAGACGATAGGACGCCTGCAACATGTAACGCCCGTCGTATGCATAATTCACATTGGAAAGCACGGATTGAATATTAAACGCCTCCTTATTCCCAGACATCGCATCCATACCTGTAGTGCCATCTATCACTTCTTTTCCACTGATGATGCCCTTAGCTGTAGCAGAAGTCACTTCATAAAAACGTCTGGAATATTCATAAGCCACCAATGCCTGAAAATCATGCTTTTCATTGAATGTTTTCTTGTAACGGAGCATCTGGTTGGTAAAATAATTGGACGTAATGGAATAGGTGTTACTGATGGTTCCATTCTTCGTGGCACCGGATATTGTATTGGGGTCCACATAGCTTTCGTCACGAGCTATCTTATAATTTACATTGTTATTAGACTCAAAAGTCAACCCATCTATCAGTGTCCATACAAAACCGGCTGTAGCCGACACATAGAAATTTTCGTATGATGAAAAATTTTTATGCTGATATTCCAAATAATTGCTCTGGTCACGTCCATACCAGTCCGACTCCTCCAGTACGTATGGAACCGTCTTCATTGTACGGATAATCCCAAGGCAAATACAGATAGGAATCATACAAGCTGGCTGTTTGGTCCTTAGCGTGTACATATTGTCCCTGTAGCTTGGTAAACGCCTTGAACTTCTCGTGAATCTTATAATCATTATTATTACGAATGGTATACCGATTGTAGTTCATATCCCTCACTGCGCCCGTTTCACGATAATAATCCAATAACAAATACGAATCTACTTTCTCATTTCCTCCCTGATAAGTAACGGAAGCATTGGTGTACAGACCCGTTTGAGTAGCCAAATCCATCCAATCAGTGTCATGTTTCAGTAAATCGGGAGTAAACCAGCTGTTGGTGTTAAAAGATGACTGGTAATCATACAACTGCTGCGCATTCATCATTTTCAGATTTCCCCACGACAAGTCAGACAATCCCTGCTGAATGTTAACTCTAAATCTCTGCCGGTCTGAAGAACCTTTCTTGGTAGTAATGACAATGACACCGTTCGAAGCGCGAGAACCATAAAGTGCAGTAGAAGAAGCATCTTTCAATACTGTTAAGTTGTCAATTTCATTGGGAGACAAACGGGGATCTTCATTATAAATCACACCGTCTACCACCCAAATAGGATCCAAACTAGAGCCTAAAGAACCTTTTCCACGGATACGGATACGCCCAGGTTCACCTGGTTTACCAGATGAAACATTTACATTCATACCTGCAACTTTTCCATCCAGCATACTGGAAACATTTGCAGTAGATACGTCTTTCAACTTGTCTTCTTTTAGAGCTACCGTAGCACCTGTTAGCATGTTTCGAGATTGAGTGGTATAACCCATTACCACTACTTCATCCAACACCTCCGTATCTTCATTCAGAATCACAGACAGCGTCTTTCCAGAATCTGCTGTCAAGTGTTGTGTCTTATAACCTATATAAGATATTTCAAGAGAAGTTCCTTCAGTAGCTTCCAATACAAAATTTCCGTCAAAATCAGTTACAGTACCATTAGTAGTTCCCTTTTCAACTACTGTTGCTCCAATGATCGGCTCCCCATTAGCATCCTTTACTGTTCCTGTTACCTTTTTTCTTTTTCCTGAAGTAACCTGCTGCTGGCTTCCTTTTTTGATTACAATATTTTTACCTTGAATTTCATACGATACATTCTGCCCCTTCAAAATCTGAGCAACCGCATCCTTCAGCTGACTGGCATTAATTGAAACCGTACGGTCTGTATCCACATCACCTGCTATATATACGAAAGAATAACCACTCTTAGTTTGAAGTTCCGTCATCGCCTTCTTCACCGATACATTGCTCATTTTCAACGATATACTCTGTGAGTATATGCTTAGATTAAGGCATAGCAAAGCCCCGGCCATTAACATGGCTTTTTTTCTGTAATTCATAAGCTTAAATTTTAAGATTAAAAATTTCTGATAAAAGGCGTTTTACAAGGAATGTTTTATTACTTTTGCCGCATCCCTTAGAAAACATCTTAAAAACTAACAAGTTAGAAAGAACTAAGGTTTTGGCCGGAGGAACTTCCCCTTCTTCCGGCTTTTTTATGTTCTTTCGCCAAATGCCAAATCAGGTATCCACTTTTTGCATAACATAAAGATTTTAGTGCGTTTAACAATCGGGTTAATATAAGGTTATTTCTTGTTCATTTTGTATATAATGTACTTTTCCAGTTTTCTCTAATGCTTCCAGAATATCTTTAATACTCTGTTCACCACGACCAAAACTTCCATAAAAACGAAAATCTCGAAGAGAATCTGTAGCAAAGGTTATATGTACATCATAGCTGCGTTCCAGTATCTTTACAACTTCCGGCAACGGCAATTCATCAAAGAACAACTTGCCGGAAGTCCACTCCAATATATTCTTTACTTCTTTTGCTTCTTTTGTCATACGGCCTTCAGCCTTGTCCAACGTAACTTGTTCATTGGGAAGCAAAATCATCTCTGCTTCTGCCCGCAAACGATTATCCAACGCCACTTTTCCCTCCAACAAGGAAACTACAGCTTCTTCATCGTTCGGATAGTCGCGAAAATTAAACTTGGTACCCAACACTCTGACCGATAAAGAAGGAGTCTGTACATGAAACGGGAGTTTCTCATTACGCTCTACCTCAAAATATCCTTCTCCACTTAATTCCACCTCACGGTTGTCTACTCCAAAGTCCTGTGGATAGACCAGACGGGAACCGGCATTCAGGACTACCAGTGTACCATCGGGCAAACGAAGGCGTGTCTGTGCACCGAGAGGAGCTTCTACCTCTACCTGAGTCAATGCATTTTGCAGGTTGTTTTCTCCCTGGCGGTAAGAGAAGAAGGAAATAAGTCCTACTACCAACACAGCGGCTGCATATTTATAGATTGTTTTCCAACCTATGACTTTCTTGGATTGTTTCTGAGCTGTACTTGCAGCCACCCGTTTCCGGAAGGTTTCAAAAGCGCGGTCGGCATCGTAGCGCGTACGTTCTTCCTCCTGTACGGCAGAAAACCAGATTTCCTGCTGCTGCATGAAATAACGTCGGTTTTCTTCAGAACTGGCAATCCATGCGTCCAGTTCTTCACGTGCTTCCTTGCTCAGACCTTTACTCAGAAAAGCGGCAATCAGTTCGTCGATATGTGAATTTCTTTCTTCCATTTTCAGGGTTTCTATAGGTGAGACGAAATTTTCGCCTGAGCGGGTAGGCGAAAAACGTAATTTTTTTACTTGAAAGTCGAAAAAAATAAAATCAGAATAATCAGATACTTCCCGAGTTCTGAATGAAGCGATGATAATGCACTCTTTATGTGATACTTAACCGTATTAACAGAAATATTCAGCTCTGTAGCGATTTCTTCATATTTTTTCCCCTCGAAACGACTTTTGATAAAAACCTTCCGGCAGACTTCCGGCAAATTTCGGATGGCATGATGAATTTCTTCCTCCAGTTCATGTTCCAGCAGACTTCCCAAAGGGTAATCGTCAGAGAGCAGATAACGCATCTCTCCTTCTTCCGGAATAGAAGAAAAAGCCACTTCCGTACGTTCTTTCTTAGAAGACAGGTAATCCATGCAATGATTCCGCACGGCACGCACTAAGTAACTGCGCAAGGAAACTTGAATGTCGAGTGTCTCATGTACTTCCCACAAATGAAAAACGACATCTCCTACCAGCGTTTCGGCCAGAAAATCATCTCCCACATATTCATGAGCTATATGGCACAACAAGGCATAATGATGACGGTAGAGGTATTTATAAGCCTCTTCATTTCCTCGTTTCAGTTGCTCTATGATAATTCGTTCCGTAATTTCCATCTGTGTGTTGTAGCGTAAATTCAGTTTATTCAAACATTTTCCGATAATAGGCGGCTTTATCTGTTATTTGTTTCCATTGTTCTATCCCATTGATAGGGGAAGAATGTACTCGCTCATAAAACGCGATTTCCTCCTGAAACGGACGGAAATCATTTTGCATCAGTGACAGATTCAGTGCTTTTTCGATTCGGGCGAAACCATACATCAGAGAATCTTGTGCTACCTGCTGAATTTTTATTGTATAGGCAGAATCGGCTCGCAAAAAATCTCTTCGGGCAGTAAGCGTATCTCCCTTATAATCTTCGAGTACAGCTTTCAAGTGAAGCAATTCGGACGACATGGAATCGCTCATACATCTATCCATTTCACGCAATAAGTCCAATACTTCCAACAGACGCCAGCTCTGCAACAAATAACGGTATTTCAACAAATAAGTCTGCTTGTCAGGACGTAAAGCCAATGCACTGTCCAGTTTCTGACGGATGAGTGAATCATGGATGCATACTTGCGGATGCGACTTGTCAATTGGCTGATTCCAAAATAAAGAATCACTTTGCATCAAGCTGTCAGCTTCGAGTACGAGTGTATGCACAGCCTGCTGAATATCAGATGCGCTATCCGATTTTTCATGCATACACGCAGAAACGATTCCAGCCAGACAACCAGCCATTAAAAAGAGTTTTGCATCCATAGTTCAAAGATTGGGTTTGCGCAAGTTAATTTTTCATTTATACCAAACACA
>ENA-OQHP01000520-OQHP01000520.1-human-gut-metagenome-genome-assembly--contig:-NODE-520-length-12357-cov-2.264023_pt1 | contig 12357 bp, 14 predicted proteins | sample MGYA00242563_ERZ504717 | MGnify/ENA primary metagenome ERZ504717 (study PRJEB26092, sample SAMD00036212) | human gut metagenome | host: Homo sapiens | study: EMG produced TPA metagenomics assembly of...
TTCCATACTCACTCCCGAAATAGCAGTGGAAACAATTATCTGCTCATCCTTTTTCGTCGAGAATCAAACCGGGCAATGTATGCAGTACCCATAGGAACATTATCCTTCAAATAGGAGTCGTATCCATTTGTACATTCTCAAAAGGAACAGAGAAACGAGTTTGGAAGAATACTTTTTGCTTTCTGGCCCATCCGTCCGAAAAGCGGTATCCACGGATAGTCACAGAGTCTACTACTTCCACATAACTATCTTGAGTGGCATCCCAGTTCATTGCCTTTTTCAGGTTCAGGATAATGGCCGACTTTGCTTCCGGGAAGTATAGCGTTGAATTCCGCAACGCTCCGTCGCCGTCAGTTCCACATTGATTCCATAATCATCCAAAAAGACCTGATAATAGCCCGCTGATGCACTTTCCTTCTCATGTGAAAACTTGGAATGTACCCCTAAAGGAGCTTCTGTCTCTACGTATGGCAGGGTCACTGGCATAAAAGAAATATCGTACAAATCACCTGCTCCTGTTCCTGAAAGATGCGTATGGCTAAATCCGGCAATGGTACTGTCCGGATAGTAATAGCCTGCGATTCTGTCCCACCCCGGAAGGCCGTTGTCCGGGCTTAGTTGAACCATGCCAAAGGCACTTGTGCACCCGGATAAGTGTTTCCGGTAAAGTCCGTCCCAATAAAAGGATTTACATACTGCGTCAAATCCTCTTCCACGGGAGCCACAGGACTGGAACAAGCCCACGTAAGACCTGCCAAACCCATAAAAACCCATAGTGAATTTTTCATATTATTATAATAGTTAAAAGATAGTGCAAATCAACAGCGACTAAAGTTAAGAAAAAATAATGATTAAAAAGCCGTTTTAGCCATATAATGTATTTAAAACCAACACCAACAGGCTAAAGGCTTTCTTTTTCTCATTTAAAAGTTATTATCTGAAATTGTGCGGCGTCTCCCATTTACCATTGTTATCCATGGTATCGTCTACATCCCACCAAACGCGATCACCTTGTGTATAATTTGGCTTCAAGGTATTTCGAGCTTCACTATCCGGATACTGATACGTTTAATCAACTTGTTGTTGTCAACTTGATTACCTGAGTTATTACCGCCCTTCGGAAGTAATGCGTAACGCGGATAGTCAGTACGACGTAATTCGGCCCACCCTTCATTTCCATTCGGGAATACGGCAATCCATTTCTGAGTGATTATCTGTTCCAACTGCCATTCACGGTCTGCTTTCCAGTCATGTAAAGCAACCAAACCATTTATGTAGTTATTCGCTTTGCTAGCGTCAATTCCATAATAATCCATAGAAGCCCGAACGCCTGCTTCATACAAATCCTTAACAGATGCAGTTCCTTCTCTGTTCAATTCTGGCCAGCGCAAATAGGCTTCTGCCTTTAAGAACAAACTTTCAGCATATCCCATCCATACGATTTCACGTGCATAATTCCACCAGATTTGAGGATTCATTACATCAGAAGTCGTACTGCAACGATTCGGTGAGTAGCTGGTAGTGTAACTTTTCCAAGGTTCGGCTCACCATTACGTACACCTGCAAAATCTTTATTTGATTCTTCCGGAGTAGCAATATTTAGTTTATCAAACTCTGTCGGACGGAACCACAAGATTTCACAACGCGGATCAAGAATACATTGAGTCTCATCATTGTTAAACTTTGTCGTTGCATCCTTAGCAGGATCTTTTACTTCCCACTCAGACTGATCAGCCGGTACAACACCACCTTCGAAAGATTGATTCTTGTATGCCCATTCCATTTCCTTGGTCAGCACCACATTCGCTCCCCAGCCAAACAACAAAGCATAGATATTTTCATTACCTCCCGCAAGATATTGGCGTTTAGGGTCTGCTTCAAATTATCATCATTGCTTTTCATCAAACCGGCAATATCCCCTAGTGCCAATTTAGCTTGTTCTTTTGCCAATTCCGGATCTGCGTTAGAAACACGCAAAGCTAAGCGCAAACGAAGTGTATTGGCAACGACGCCATTTGTCAATATCGCCTCCAAAGCATTTGTCATCCTCGCTCTTGATAGTATATTGCGAACCCGGAATGTTTTCTTCATGCAATGCGGTAATTGCCTGATCCAGAATCGGGAAGATGAAATCTTTGTATACAGACTCTTGTGAAGTGTATTCTACATTCTCTTCAGGAGGCATTGCACCTTTTACGTAATACTTAATAGGAATATCACCGTACGTATCTGTTTGCATAGACAATAAATATGCATAATAGATACGAGTTACATAATACAATGTATGATAATATTCAGGATCACAGAAGTGACAAGTCTTTATTATCTGAGCATACTCACCAATAGTACGATCATCATAGAAGTGTTTCCAGCGACCACCAGACCATCCATCTGCATAAGAATAGGTAGGAGATGAGGTTACAAATCCACTCACATTGTTACCCCAATATCCGGCATAAATATCATGAGTCAGATTGGTTGTTGTCTGATAATCGTTATATGCACCTTCGTAAAGGAAGTTGGCCAATGTTACTCCAATAGCCCCTTCCATACCTTTGATACTTTTCAATGCACTTTCAGACAATTCGTAGTCAATGTCAATACCGTCCGGAGAAACATTTTCTACTGTCGGGTCATAAATAGGAGCATACGGATCGGTATTTAACTCCTCAAAATCGTGACAGCCTGCCAGTGCCAACAAAGAACACATAGCAACAGATTTATATATATTGAACTTCATAAATTACTATTTTATTTAAGATTAGAAACCTAAACTAACTGATAAACCAAATGTACGAGTATATGGCAAAGCCGCATAGTCGATAGCTTGAGAGAACATCGTTGTATCGTAACCACCTTCAGGACTTGTACCCGGAGTGTGTTTCAACAGATAGCACAAGTTACGTGCTACGAATGAAACGTTCAATGCAGTCAACGGAGTTTTCTTCAGCAATTTTGACGGGAATGAGTAACCCAATGACAATTCTTTCAGTTTAATGAATGAAGCATCATACAAGAAGTCTTCAGGCAACAATGAACCATAATACTGAGAAGCAGAAATCTTAGTAGTATTAGGCGTGCCATCTTCATAAACACCCGGGAATACCATCATATATCCATCTTCCTCTCCACGGTTAGCAGTACGTGCTGCCAAACCACTACCAGTGGCAACCATTTCTGAATAAGAGAAGATATCACCACCAAACTTCATATCAAACATGGCAGACAATGTAACGCCTTTATACGTGAAAGTAGGAGATACGGACATTGTAAGTTTCGGCTGAATGTTTCCAATCGGGTTGGCCACACGATCACTTCCTCAGTAGTGGTCAACGGCAAACCGTTTCCTTTATTAATCAAGATATTTCCGTTTTCATCACGCTTATAAAGTGTTCCTGCATAAATTTCACCTAATTTTTCGCCTTCACGTGCACCAACCTTAATCGGGAAGTTTCCATCACCGTTAAAGAACATATAACTTACTCCCTGATTTGGAGCTAGCTCCTTCACCATAGATACGTTATGAGCCATGTTTACATTCAAATCGAACGTAAAGTCTTTTGTATCCACGATAGTAGAATACAACATCAATTCAACACCCTGATTTGAAATCAAACCGGCATTTACCCATTGACCACCTGACCATGGAGCAGCAGCAGGCACTTTCATAATCTGGTTTTTAGTCTTGCTGTAATAATAAGTGAAGTCAAAGCCCAAACGGTTGTCCAAGAATTTCATGTCCAGACCCACTTCATAAGAAGTAGCGATTTCCGGCTTCAGCTGGTCGTTCATCTTCACATTATCTTTACTTGGAGTCAGCACACCTTTATCATATTTGAATGAATAAGTGTTATACAACTGATACGGGTCAGTATCTTTACCTACCTGAGCAGCAGACAAACGCAATTTAGCAAATGTCATCCAGTCTGGTAATGTTTTATCCAAAGAGCGAACGAAGTCAGAGATTACAAAGCTCAAGTTGGCAGACGGATAGAAGAATGAATTATTCTGCTTAGGCAATGTAGAAGACCAGTCATTACGTGCAGTCAAATCCAATGACAAATATTCCTTCCAAGCCAACTGTGCAGAACCAAATACTGAGTTCATGGCACGTTTGTAACCATCTTCATTTACTGAGTTAATCTGGTTAGCTGCATTCAACATCCAGGAACTCTTATCAACCATATTACCTACAGCAGCCCCCAATGTTTCATAACGCTGGTACATGAAGTTTGAACCCACATTGAAACCTAAACGGAAGTTATCGGTAATTTGCTTGTCACCTATCAACATGAATTCCGCATTTGATTCGAAGAAGTTTTCTTCACTGCGGTTCATTTCATCATTAGTAATAGCTGATACTGAAGTTTCATTATTGATACCATCGCCGGCATTCGTACTTTCAATACGAGTACGATAATAGTCGAACGCATATTTAGCAGAGAAATGCAACCAGTCAGTAAAGTTGATTTTTGCATTGTAATAACCGAATGCACGCCAACGTTCATCTGAATTATGGCGTTGATGTAATACATAGTACGGGTTACGTACACCAGCTGACGGACCATGCCAGTTTACATGTACATGATCTTCATCTGAATATTGTTTCAAGTCATCCAAACGGATATTATTAGGAATACCCATCAACTGGTTAATGGCACCATAATTACCATATTCCGGACGATCGGTAGCTTTTGTACGAGATAATGAAAGTTTACCGTCCATTGAAAGGCATTTGTTAAGCTCCGTACCGGCATTTAAGTCAATATTCGTACGACTCAATTCTTCATTCGGGAACACTCCTTTATTACTTGACTGACCAAATGACGCACGGTAATGAGAAGTTTCTGTACCGTTCTGAATAGAAACATTGTGAGTCTGAGAGAAACCGGTTTCAAAGTAATCTTTCAACTTATCTCCGTAAGCCAGATACGGATAAGTTTCACCATTCCATGCTTCTTTCAAATCTCCATTCAGAACAGGTCCCCAGCTTGAACCATCTTCATTTGATAGATAGCTCCTACAGGACCATCTTCTGGATTTGTATTAATATGTCCCTGCCCATAACGTCTTTGCATGTCAAGCGTTTCAGCTACATTCGTCCAAGTAAAGTTACCACTATAACGGATACCAAAACCATCTTTTTTAGAACCTTTCTTTGTAGTTACCAAGATAACACCATTACCGGCACGGCTACCATAAAGAGCTGCTGCATTCGGACCTTTCAACACTGAAATACTTTCAATATCGTCCGGATTGATGTCTAACGAAGCACCACCACGGTCTACACCACCATAGAAAGAAGCATCAGAAGTACTGTTGTCACTGAACGGTACTCCATCCACAATCCACAACGGTTGGTTATTGTCGCTCAATGAAGAGTTACCACGAATCGTAATCTTGGTAGAACCTCCCAAACCGGTAGATGAAGTATTCATTGACAGACCGGCTACCTTACCTTGCAAAGCACTTGTTACAGAAGGGTCACCCGTTTTGTTCAATTCATCACTCTTCAATTCCTGTACAGCGTATCCCAGCATTTTTTTCTCACGCTTGATACCCAAAGCGGTAACGACAACCTCATCCAATACCTCCGTATCTTCATGCATAGTCAGATCAATCACTTCTTTGCCTTCTACCTTCACCTCGACACTCTTATAGCCGATATAAGAGAACTGAAGCACCGCATTTCCCGGTACGTTCACAGTATAATTTCCATCGTAATCGGTAATGCTACCATTGGTAGTTCCTTTTTCCATGATAGTCACACCAATCAATGGTTCACCTGTCGCATCTACTATACGTCCGGTAATCGTCTTCTTTGCAGCACTCTGTGCAGGTGACTTCTTTACCGTGGAATTTTCCATAGACAGATAAACGACTTTAATCGTCTATTTTATAGGAAATATTTCCCACTCAAAGCCTTGCTCAGTACTTCCTGCAAAGAAGAATCTGTCACATTCAGAGATTCAAGTTGAACAGAAGCAAGCTTATCGTCATAGAAAAACTGATAATCCGACTGAGCCTGGATTTCTTTAATTACACTCCCTAAATTAGGATTAGTCAGTGAAAGATTAAACTGCGCCGAAACCCACTGAAAAGGAGCTGCCGACAAGCCTAAAAAACCAATGTCCTGAGATATTTTCCCGAACATAAGGATTGCATTTTCCCTTCTAAAAATAAATTCTTTTTAAGGTTAAACATAATCTTGTTATTTTAAATTATTACTACAATTTCCAATAGTACATATATAACAGCCACCCTATGTAAAACACTTACTCAAATTCATTATTTTTTCGGGAAATATAAAAAATCGGCAAACACCTCATAAATGCGTGTTTGCCGAATCGGATTTTACTCCATAGGTTCAATCAAAACCTTATCACTCTCTATCTTGTATCTTATCGGAATGCTATTCTGTAAGGTCTTCATCACATCCTCAAGCTTTTCTTTTTTCTCTATCATACCTGAATAGGTATGTGTCAAGTCTATATCCTTACGGACCTCAATCTTGACATGATATAAATCTTCCAGCACCTTGGCAATATCTTGAATCGTTGCATTCTGGAAAGGAACCATGTTATTCCGCCAAATCCCATCCATAAGCGAATTGGTCTCTTTGACAACCATCTTATGGCTGCTTTCTTCCACAATGGCTTTCTGTCCGGGAAGCAAAATAATTTTCGAATCATCATCACCCGACTCCACGAGCACCTCTCCTTCAATAAGAGAAGTTTCTGCGACGGTAGCTTGGTCATAACTTTTCATATTGAAAATCGTACCATGCACTACCACGGTCATCAATTTGCTCTCTACCGTAAACTTATGCTTTCCAGTCTGACGAGCGACTTCAAAATAAGCTCCCCATTCAGTCTGACTTTTCGGTTATCGCCTGCAAAGTTTTCCGGATATTCAAACACGCTTCCCTTATTCAACCAACTTTTGTCCCGTCTGCAAGTTCAATCTTTCTTATCTTATTGTCTGCGTAAACCTTTATCATATCCTCGCTTGTCAACCCCTTAAAGGACAGCCATCCTATAAGTACCAGCACAAGCACGGCCGCTGCATATCGGGTCCACAAAAAGAGGTGCTTCATCTGTTTTTTCTCCTTCTTTTCCGAAACCACAGACATCTCAACAGGCTGTACAACCGATTTCAGTCGTTGCATGGCTGCGTTTATTTTATCTTCTTCGTCATATTTCCACTTTCCCAGATGATACAACTCCTCTATGGAAAACAAATACTTTTGTTTTCGGGCGAAGCACTGATATACTCATTCAGTGCCTTCATGTCTTCAGTAGTCGCAGTTCCCTGAAGATACCTCCATATAATATCATCACTAATTTTATTCATACACACCTAAAAAAACAAATTAATAATAAAAGCAAATGACTGAGCTTTACACGCAGTATCTTCAATGCTTTGTACATATGGGCTTCTACTGTTCTCAGGGAAATACCAAGTATGTCGGCAATTTCCTTATTCTTCATCTCGTAGAGATAGCTCATTTTAAAAACTTTCCGGCTCTGATCCGGTAAGTCATTGATGGCAGATAGAATTTCCTTCTTCAACTCCATATTCTCCAACCGTGCCATTACCTCAGAGTTTTCATAATTGTAATAGGCAATCTTCTGGGCAAAAAACTCTTTTTCCTCCGAAGTATAACTATCCACTACCGATTTATGCTTCAGAAAATTGATGGACCTTGTATAAACAGACTTATATAAAAAAAGACTTGATGTGGTCATCAAAATCAATCTTGCTTTTATTGTTCCACAATTCAACAAATACATCCTGAACAATATCTTCCGCATCATCCTCACCTACCAGACGGGTTGCATAAAACAACAATGCAGAATAATGCTGTTTAAACAAGCCATAATATATTGTTTCAAAATTATTTACAGACATAAGTGATCAGATTTGGTATTTATCACAAAGATAAATTTTAAAATCTATTTCAACAACTTTTATGCAAAGTCATCCACTAATACCTGTTCTTTATAATTATGCCGACAATTCTATCAAAGAGCTACCTTTATTTTCCTGAAAACAATCTTCTACCTATAATTCCTTTATACTGATGGCTACCCCACACTGGTGCCAGCTTTTGTCTGAGTTTAGTCTTATAACTTACCGTCCGTGTTTCTATCACATACTCTTTCGGATTTGTCCGCCAGTCTGCTTTCTTCCCGTCTGCATAGATAACAGCCTGATATTTCTTGCCTTTCGGCAGAAAGCTGAAGTCGATAAGGGCTTCACGGCTGTTTTCATCCGTAATGCCTCCTACATACCATTCATTTTTTCCTTTGGCTTTACGGGCAATTGTGATGTAATCTCCCGGTTCCGCCTCTAATATATAGGTATGATCCCAGTCAACTGCCACATCCTTAATAAACTGAAACGCATCCGGATATTTCTCATAATTCTGATACAAATCGGCAGCCATCTGAAGCGGACTGTACATCGTGACATACAAAGCTAATTGTTTTACTAATGTAGTACCCAGCTTTGCCTTGTTACTGCCATACACTGACAAGTCTCCCTCAAAAATACCCGGGGTGTAGTCCATCGGTCCTCCCATCAGACGAGTAAACGGAAGTATGGTCTGGTGGTCCGGACGAATGCCGTTGAATGATTCAAACTCTGTTCCTCGTGCCGACTCCTGTGCAATCCAATTAGGATAAGTACGACATAAGCCGGTCGGACGAACCGCTTCGTGCGAATTGACCATGATCTTATACTGGGCCGCCTTTTCTGCCACACGGTTGTAGTGGTTCACCATCCACTGTCCGTCGTGATGTTCACTACGTGGAATAATCGGTCCCACATATCCGGTTTTCACCGCATCGTATCCGTTATCTTTCATGAAACGGAACGCATCATCCATCTGACGCTCATAATCAGCCACAGACGAGGTGGTTTCATGGTGCATGATAATCTTTACCCCTTTGGAAGCCGCATACGCCTGTAACTCCTTCACGTCAAAATCTGGATAAGGAGTAGTAAAGCTATAGATAAATTCTTTGGCATACGCATAGTTATCTTCCCATCCTTCATTCCATCCTTCCACTAGCACGGCGTCAAATCCATGTTTGGCTGCAAAGTCGATGTATTCTTTCACATGAGCCGTATTGGCTCCATGATGCCCGTTAGGTTTCAGTTGCTTGTAATCAGTCTGTCCTATCACGACATCCTGCGTGTCGGTATAGGCCCATGTAGAACCTCCACCCGTGAAATATTCCCACCATACACCGACGTATTAGTAGGCTTTATCCATGAAGTATCCTCGATTTTACAAGGCTCATTCAAATTCAGAATCAGGTTAGAAGCCAGAATATCGCGGGCATCGTCACTCACAATAATCGTACGCCACGCGTTACACTTCCAGTCTGAATGTATCCCTTGTTCCCATTCTTATCGGGCGTCAAATGTGCACTCATAAGATAAGTTTCTGCATCCAGGTTCAAATGCATAGCCGGATAATTTACCAGTGCAGCCTCATGAATATTAATATACAGTCCGTTATCCGACTTCAGCATCAGCGGAGTCTGTACAGCCAGATTCGGAGTCGGCGATTTACAAGCCAAAGGCTCATTACGGCTTCATCAATTAAAAGAGGTACTTCCGAAAGGCGGGAAGTAGTTATCTGAAACTCATTGGTATCGTAGTCAGCCGGAATCCAGAAAGCTTTATGATTGCCAGCCAGCTGAAATTCTGTCAATTCTTCTTTTAGGGTAAAATGACGCAAATTACTTTGCACAGGGAATTCATAGCGGAAACCCAAGCCGTCATTAAATAACCGGAAGCGGATATTCAAAAGTCTGCCGGATTTTTCTTGTTTCAATGCTACCCACAACTCCTTGTGATGGTCTCTGATCTCACTGTTCTGCCCCACACTGTTTTCCAGACCGTATCGCAACTATCCATCTTTGTTTCTACTACGCTGAAATTACGGTCAAATGCAATCGAAGGACTTATCTGAAAGCCCATTTTGCTTTCTTTTATCACTTCTTTTTCTTTGTATATCAACGAATAGACTGGTTTGCCTTCGTCTGATAGATGAAACTGCATCTTGAAGTTTCCGTCGGGCGAGGTCAATGTCTGTGCCTTCACCGTTACAGATGCCGCCAGCAACCCAAGCAATACAAAAATCGTTCTCATCGCTGTATATTTTTTTATGTTCGTCATATCTGTTTTCATATATAACAACCATACAAAAAAAACACTTACTGCATGACGCATAATATGAAATAAAATACCCCTTCTATATTTCCGAGAATCCCTTTATCTATTCTCTGTTTCACACTGCGGGATTTGTATCCCACACTGTGAAATATGTATCCCACACTGTGGTTTTTGTATTTCACAGTGTGAAACAGAGAATATGCCACAGCAAAATGACTTATATACAGAAAGGAAAAGATGTTTTATCAATATTGAAGCAAAAAAACTTCCGCACAAGGCAAGAAACGGTCATGTCCTTTCGCATTCAAATGAGCTGTATCGTTTACGCCTTCATTCTGAAAATAAATCTTGCGGAAAGCATCGCTTGCGCAAAGATATTTCCCTTACGTGCTGCATCAAAAACAGGAATACTGTAACGCCCGCACACCTCTAATGTCGCATCCACGACTTCTCGGCTGCACTGCCTGAAAATTTTCCGTGTCCAGCAGGTAAAGAAAAACAGCTTGGCAGAAGGATACTTTCAATCAGCCCCTCACACAATATACCAGTTTTCCTTGTAATTATCAATACCGATAGAATCGAGAAGGGAAGCATCATTGTGTCCGGCAATGACCACCACATAATCCAATGAATCAGTCATTTCTTTATAACGTTATACATCGCCTCGCCGAAACGAGCACGAGGCATGGCTACACAATTCCCATTACGCCCGTAATTGAAATATTGCATTCCATGCTTTTTCGCAAACTTATAATGCCATGTATATTCCACCGGCTCACGATGGTTTCTCACATAGCTGTCGCCTATAACTCCGATACGTTTTCCATATAACGGATCAGACGATGTACCACCTGTCCCCAAGCGGTATGGATACATACCCATGCCATAAGGATAAAAAAGAATCTCAACTGTTTCATATTGTTATCTCTGTTTACATAATTAATCCTTCCATTCATATACATACAACTGGTCTAATACCACTCCCTCATCCAATGCCTGAATCGTAATTCGATGTGTTCGATTTCCACGCAATGGAAATTTCAAACGAAGTACAGCCTGATTGGACAACACATTTTGTTTCCACTCTTCACTACGACCATAAGTACGATAAGACACAGGAAGCGACTGTGCCTCATCCAAAGAAACTTGCACGCGCAACTCGTTTCCAACCACCGGATGTACCGGAAGAAGACAAAGCTCCACTTCTACCGAGTCTGCCGGACACCCGTCAAAATGAAACACCACTGAGGAGTCTTTTAAAATACCAGCTGCCATACCTTCGTACCCTAATCCCTCGCACAGCAACAGATTACCTTCCATGGCCTCCAGACCATTCCATTAAAGAGATAGGAGCGAGCAGATTTCAAGGAATCAGTAGTCGTACTTTCGGAATCCGTTGATATACGGACAAATTACGGGGTTTATAATCCATAAAACCTTGCCATTTCCCCTGGTTGTACCTATGTGTCAGCGATACAATACTGTCGAACGCCTGTTCACTCAATTGCCAATCAGCCTTTCCGTGACGGGCCAACTGTGCATACAGACATTTCTTGTTCATCTGTGAAGCTCCCTGAACGGGATACTGTACCAAATGAAAATAAGCAGTACGCTTTGTCTCAGGCATTCTTCTGCTCCATACCTCCGCACGGCCTTCGAGAGCCTGGTAAAGCGACAACCGCTTCCGGATTTCTCCCTCACTCCAAGGAAGGTCAGTAACGATTTTGTATTTCGGGTCTTTCTCTTCGGTTCTTGTATGTCCCATAAACTCCGGTTTACGGATGTATGCCAACCGGTAATGCTCCTGCAACAAGGGTAACAAAGCAGAAGCCGAAACAGCTCCAAACTCCCTAGACAGAAAATGGGAAAGATGTCCGGTAACTCCAGTCTGCTGCACCCGACCGATATTCCAAGCCATATCCATAAACAACTCCGTCTGATACTCTGCCGGCTTAATATCCCCTACATTCAGAATCCACATCTGACGGATACCTTTTTCGTATGCCTGCTTCATCTGCTGATAAAGCAAGTAAGGACTCGCCGTAGAAAGCCACAGATAGTCGTGCGGACGCCCCCAATAAGACACATGATAGTAAATGCCATTCCCTCCGGGACGAGCGGCCTCTTCGGCAGTAGGGAAATGGGTTATATATCCATAGTTGTCGTCAC
>ENA-OQHP01000521-OQHP01000521.1-human-gut-metagenome-genome-assembly--contig:-NODE-521-length-12351-cov-5.073135_pt1:0-5000 | contig 12351 bp, 9 predicted proteins | sample MGYA00242563_ERZ504717 | MGnify/ENA primary metagenome ERZ504717 (study PRJEB26092, sample SAMD00036212) | human gut metagenome | host: Homo sapiens | study: EMG produced TPA metagenomics...
ATTAACGTTAATACAAATAAATTGCATATAATATCTTTGCAGTTTTGTTTAATTTTAGGCACTATTTTTCCTGGAGTAGGTCCTGGGCTTTCTGCTTTAATAAATGTATTGTATTCCCACTAAATGTAGGCATTAAAGCTAATATAAATATTAAAAAACCCATTCCTCCTACCCAATGAGTAAACTTCTCCAAAATAATATTCCTTTAGGTAAAGATTGAATTTCTGTTAATATTGATGCCCCTGTTGTGGTAAATCCTGATGATGTTTCAAAAAATGCATCAAACTAAAGATGGAATAGCTCCACTAAATACAAATGGTAATGCACCAAAAAATGAAATTACTATCCAAGCTAATCCAACAGTTAAAAATCCTTCTTTTGCATATATTTCATTCTTTTTTCCCTTAATTTTTATAAGAATTAAAGCTATAGGAATCATTAATAATACGGTATATAAAAATGCATTAGCATCTCCTTGTCCATAAAAAGTGCTACAAAAAACGGTATTAATAATAATATTATTTCATATTTCATTACATGACCTATAATATTTAATATAGCAGTAATGTTCATTATCTATGTCCTCCAGATATTATGTCGTTTATATTACTAAGTTTTCTCTTTTTTGTTTATAACTATTACTTCTATCACCAATTCAAGCTTATCATCTCCTGATGGAATAATAATCTTATCATTCTTACTATTGTTGCAATAATAATATCACTTATTATATTATATCTTTCAATTTTTCATGTAGAAATTTAACATCTTCTCTAACTAAAAATTCAATTGCTTCTGCTTTTTCATCAAATATCTTATAAATATTTTCAATACAACACTTCTTTTCATCCTTTAAGAAACGTATATATTTTAATATTTTATTTGCTGTTATGGTTTTAGGACTTATTATTGTGTCTATTCCAACATTTTTTGCTATTACATTATAATTAAATCTAGTTATCTTAGTAATAACATTTTTAACTTCATTGTTAATTGCAAATAATGATGTTAATACATTTTCTTCATCCCTGCCTGTAAGTGCAATAAATGCATCAGCTTGTTGTAAATTTTCTGATAAAAGTAACTCATGATCAGTTCCATCACCATTTATTACAATAGCCTCTGGTAAAGTTTCATTTAACTCAATACACTTATTTAAGTCTAATTCAATTACCTTAGGTGTTACTCCTAAACTATCAATTATTTTAACTAAATAATGAGTAACTCTTCCGCCTCCAATTATTAATGGATGCTTAATCTTATCTTGGAATTTACCAAGCTTTTTAAAGAAACCTTCTATTTTTTTGTGTTCTCCTATTACATATAACTTATCATCTTTGTGTAATATAAATTCACCATTTGGTATATATATTTCTCCATTTCTTTCAATACCAGAAATTAATATAGAATCCTTTAATGATTTTATATCCTTAATTTGATATCCATCTAATCCATCGCCCTCTACTACCGTAAATCCAACTAAATCAACTTTTCCCTTTGCAAAGTATCTACACTTCTAACAGATGGGAATTTATTAATTTAGCTATTTCTTAATGCAGCTTCCTTTTCGGGATTTATTACCAAATCAATTCCTAATTCATCTTTAAGCATTAAGATCTCTTCAGAATATTGAGGTGCTCTTACTCTAGCTATGGTATATTTAGCACCAAGTTTTTTAGCTGCTAATGAACAAAGCATATTTACTTCATCACTATTAGTAACTGATATAACTACATCAGCTTTGCTTATTCCAGCTTCATGAAGTACCTTTAAACTTGTTCCATTACCTTTTACACCCATTATATCTAGCTTTTCAACTATAGAATGTAATACTTCATTATTATTATCAATTATAGTTATATTATCCTCCTCTTTAGAAAGAAATTTGGCCAGTGTATATCCAACCTTACCAGCTCCAATAATTATAACTTCCATTTGCTTTTACCCCTTATCAGTAATCAATATTAAGTTTATTTTTTCTTATATTTACTCTAATTATATGACATATTGATAGATTTTCATCTATTTATTTTAAATTTATGTTAATTAATTATTTACAATTATTTTTAAATAAAAAAATAAAGCTAGAAATAATTTCTAGCTTTACTTGGCTCCGCGAAGAGGGCTCGAACCTCCAACCTATCGGTTAACAGCCGAGTGCTCCACCATTGAGCTATCGCGGATTAATCTAAGAGAATTTGTTCTCTGAAAATTGCATATGAATTATTTTATATTATTGGTCAAGCCCTCGACCTATTAGTATCAGTCAGCTACATACGTTACCGCACTTCCACCTCTGACCTATCAACCTTGTGTTCTTCAAGGGGTCTTACTAGCTTATGCTATGGGAAATCTCATCTTGAGGGGGGCTTCACGCTTAGATGCTTTCAGCGTTTATCCCTTCCCGACTTAGCTACCCAGCCATGCTCTTGGCAGAACAACTGGTGCACCAGAGGTCAGTCCATCCCGGTCCTCTCGTACTAAGGACAGCTCCTCTCAATTTCCTACGCCCGCGACGGATAGGGACCGAACTGTCTCACGACGTTCTGAACCCAGCTCGCGTGCCGCTTTAATGGGCGAACAGCCCAACCCTTGGGACCTACTACAGCCCCAGGATGCGACGAGCCGACATCGAGGTGCCAAACCTCCCGTCGATGTGGACTCTTGGGGGAGATCAGCCTGTTATCCCCGAGGTAGCTTTTATCCGTTGAGCGATGGCCCTCCCACGAGGTACCACCGGATCACTAAGCCCGACTTTCGTCCCTGCTCGACTTGTGGGTCTCGCAGTCAGGCTCCCTTCTGCCTTTGCACTCTACGAACGATTTCCGACCGTTCTGAGGGAACCTTTGGGCGCCTCCGTTACTTTTTAGGAGCGACGCCCCAGTCAAACTGCCCACCTAACAATGTCCAGTCACCAGCTTCATGGCGTCCTGTTAGAACCCCAGTACTGTCAGGGTGGTATCCCAAGGTTGACTCCACTAAGGCTGACGCCCTAGTTTCCCAGTCTCCCACCTATCCTGTACAGACAATACCGGAATTCAATGCTAAGCTACAGTAAAGCTCTACGGGGTCTTTCCGTCCAATCGCGGGTAGCGAGCATCTTCACTCGCACTACAACTTCGCCGGATTTGCAGTTGAGACAGTGCCCAAGTCATTACGCCATTCGTGCGGGTCAGAACTTACCTGACAAGGAATTTCGCTACCTTAGGACCGTTATAGTTACGGCCGCCGTTTACTGGGGCTTAAGTTCACACCTTCGCTTGCGCTAAGTGTTCCCCTTAACCTTCCAGCACCGGGCAGGCGTCAGCCCTATACATCAGCTTACGCTTTAGCAGAGACCTGTGTTTTTGCTAAACAGTTGCTTGGGCCTATTCTCTGCGGCCTGCTCTCGCAGGCACCCCTTCTCGCGAACTTACGGGGTCAATTTGCCTAGTTCCTTAACTGCAATTCTTCCGCCGGCCTTAGGATTCTCTCCTCATCTACCTGTGTCGGTTTGCGGTACGGGCACTACTTCTCTCTCTAGATGCTTTTCTTGGAAGCATGGAATCATGTACTTCGGTCTTAATGACCTTCCCCATCACGCCTCAGAATTGTTACAGCGGATTTGCCTACCGTAACTCCCTAAACGCTTAGACTAGCATTTCCAATCGCTAGCACACACTATCCTTCTCCGTCACACCCTCGATAATAACGATGGTAGTGGTATCGGAATATCAACCGATTGTCCATCGCCTACGCCTTTCGGCCTCGGCTTAGGTCCCGACTAACCCTCAGCGGACGAGCCTTCCTGAGGAAACCTTAGATATTCGGCCTGTAGGATTCTCACCTACATCTCGCTACTAATGCCAACATTCTCACTCGTAATCAGTCCACCGCTCCTTCCGGTACGACTTCAGCCCGATTACGACGCTCCCCTACCACTTGCAATTACTTGCAAATCCGTAGCTTCGGTGGTAAGTTTAGCCCCGGTACATTTTCGGCGCAGGATCTCTCGACTAGTGAGCTATTACGCACTCTTTAAATGAGTGGCTGCTTCTAAGCCAACATCCTAGTTGTCTTAGAAATCCCACATCCTTTTCCACTTAACTTACACTTTGGGACCTTAGCTGACGGTCTGGGCTGTTTCCCTTTTGACCACGGATCTTATCATTCGTAGTCTGACTGCCGGACTTAATGTATATGGCATTCGGAGTTTGATAAGGTTCGGTAAGCGATATGCCCCCTAGCCCATTCAGTGCTCTACCTCCACTACACATATCCGACGCTAGCCCTAAAGCTATTTCGGGGAGAACCAGCTATCTCCGAGTTCGATTGGAATTTCTCCGCTATCCACAGCTCATCCCATGCTTTTTCAACAGCAACGTGGTTCGGTCCTCCACGAAGTTTTACCCTCGCTTCAACCTGGCCATGGATAGGTCACCCGGTTTCGGGTCTACGGCATGCAACTAGTCGCCCTATTAAGACTCGGTTTCCCTTCGGCTCCGTACCTTAAGTACTTAACCTTGCTACATACCGTAACTCGTTGGCTCGTTCTACAAAAAGCACGTCATCACCCTCATAAGGGGCTTTGACCGGTTGTAGGCACACGGTTTCAGGTTCTATTTCACTCCCCTCCCGGGGTTCTTTTCACCTTTCCCTCACGGTACTGCTTCACTATCGGTCATCAGGTAGTATTTAGCCTTGGGAGGTGGTCCTCCCTGCTTCCCACAAGGTTTCACGTGTCTCGTGGTACTCTGGATCAGAACTTGATTATCTTGACTTTCACCTACAGGACTATTACCTCCTACGGTCCAACTTTCCAGTTGTGTTCGGTTAATCACGACTTCTCGTTAATGTTCTGTCCGCAACCCCAAAGATAAATCTTTGGTTTGGGCTCTTTCCCTTTCGCTCGCCGCTACTTAGGAAATCGATTTTTCTTTCTCTTCCTCTAGGTACTTAGATGTTTCAGTTCCCTAGGTTTACCCTCGTATAGCTATGTATTCACTATACGATACATGGGG
>ENA-OQHP01000521-OQHP01000521.1-human-gut-metagenome-genome-assembly--contig:-NODE-521-length-12351-cov-5.073135_pt1:7500-12351 | contig 12351 bp, 9 predicted proteins | sample MGYA00242563_ERZ504717 | MGnify/ENA primary metagenome ERZ504717 (study PRJEB26092, sample SAMD00036212) | human gut metagenome | host: Homo sapiens | study: EMG produced TPA metagenomics...
TTAAACTCATTTTTTATTCATATAATGAATATATTCTTATATTTCTTTATTTTTCATTATTTTTCTCTATATTTCGTCAATTGATACACCTGGATAAGTTAATCTTTTATTTATAAAAAATTCAAGCATTATCACTATATTAAAAACAATGTACATAATTATATTTTATAATTTACTTACTTTTTTAAAATTATTTCACCTTATAGTATTTTCATAAAAAATACTATCATAATATAAGCATTTTACATTTATAAGCATTACATTTTAAAAATCTTAACTTTCTAAAAAATATATAATTAACTAAATACAAAAAGATCGTACACTTTAATTAATGTACGACCTTCTATATCAAACTTATTTACATAATTTCTTTAATTCATCTGCTACGAATTGAACTTGTGTACCTACTATTATTTGTATACTTGTTTTTCCGGGTCTAATTATTCCTGAAATACCTGATGACTTTATAGTCTTTTCATTTATCTTTTCATAATCTTTAACCTCTAAACGTAATCTTGTTACACAGTTATCAATACTAACTAAATTATATTTCCACCTAATCCTTCTAAAATAATTTCTGCTCTTTTAGTAAAATCATTATTAGAAATTTTTGTTTCTTCATTTCCTAATTCTTCATCATCTTCTCTACCTGGAGTTTTTAAGTTAAATTTAGTTATAACAAATCTAAATATTACATAATATATAACTGCAACAATTAATCCAATTCCTATTAACCAAGTGGATTTTCAGCAAATGGAGCCTTAAAACTTAAAACCCAGTCTACTAAACCAGCACTAAAGTTAAATCCAGCTCTTACTGGAAGTGCAGCAACAACACCAAATGTAATACCAGTTAATACTGCATGTACTACATATAATCCTGGTGCCAAGAACATAAATGCAAATTCTAATGGTTCTGTAACACCTGTAAAGAATGATGCTAATCCTGCAGCTAATAATAAACCTGCTATAGCTTTCTTTTTATTATCTTTAGCTGTATGATACATAGCTAAAGCTGCTGCTGGTAACCCAAACATCATAACTGGGAAAAATCCTGCCATATACATACCTGTTTGACCTAAATTCCACCTTCTGCAGTTCCCCAGAACTTAGCAATATCATTTATACCAGCAACATCAAACCAAAATACTGAATTTAATGCATGGTGAAGACCAAATGGAATTAATATTCTATTTGAAAAACCGTATATACCAGCTCCTACTGCTCCAGTAGAAACTATAAGTTCACCAAATGAAACTAATCCTCCATATACAACTGGCCATACAAATAATAATATTATTGTTGCAACTAATGACATTGCAGCAGTTACTATGGCAACACATCTCTTACCACTAAAAAATCCTAAAGCTGGTGGCAACTTAGTGTTTTTAAACTTATTGTAACATCCTGCACCTATTAACCCTGCTATTATACCAATAAATTGAGTTTGAATCTTCGAAAATGCAGCTGGTACTAACTCTACATCTATTCCTTTAAACATTGCAACTGCATCTGTTGATAATAATGTTGTAATCATTAACCATGAAACAAGCCCAGCTAATCCTGCTGTACCATCATTATCATCTGACATACCAACACCAACACCAATAGCAAATAATATTGCCATATTATCTACTAATGCGCTCCCTGCTTTAATTAAAAATGCTGCTGCAATATTATTTGCTCCCCATCCTGTAGGATCTATCCAGTATCCAATCCCCATAAGAATTGCAGCTACTGGTAAACATGCAACAGGAAGCATTAATGATTTACCCAACTTTTGTAAATACTTCATCATAATAGAGCTCCTCCTATCTCCTCTTTTGTTAATTTTACAAGACTTGCAAATGCCATTTACAAATAAAAAAAGCTGAAAAGAATATAATACATTCCTTTCAGCTAATGCCATTTTACATGGTTGCACGCCTCATAACTTAAACGTAAATTAATTATTACTTTTTATTATAAAGTTATTATTCACTTTGTCAACGTTTCTTTTTTGATTTCCTTAATTTATTTACTGTGACATATTGACATATTATTATCAAAATATATAATTTATTATGAAACGTGTTACTGTTAAATCAGCATAAGTTAATCTTTAATTAAAGATATACTTATGCCTTTTTATTTTATACCTATAAAAATTGTGTAATCTTATTTTTAGAAAGGATGTGAACCCTGATTTTAATCAGGAAATATTATGGCTAATTTTTTTAAGAAATTATTTGGAAAATCTGAAACAAAAGTAGAATCAAACATTGCTTCTGAAGCACCAAAAAATGCTTTAGTTGCAGTTGCAAACGGAGATTTAATTCCTTTATCTGAAGTACCAGACCCAGTTTTTGCTGGTAAAATGGCTGGGGATGGAGCTGCTATAATGGTAACTGGTGATACAGTTGTTGCTCCTGCTGATGGAGAATTATCATTAGTATTCAAAACTAAGCATGCATTTGCAATGACATTAGAAAATGGATTAGAATTATTAGTTCATATAGGTGTTGATACAGTTGGATTAAATGGTGAAGGTTTTGAACAATTAGTTGAAGCTGGTACAAAGGTAAAAGCTGGTACTCCTATAATCAAAATTGATAGAGAATTCATCTTAGGAAAAGGATTATCTCTTGCTACTCCAGTCTTAATAACTAATGTAGATGCTGCTAAATCAATTAATGCAGTTGAATCCGGATCAGTTACTGCTGGTAAAGATGTAGTTTTAAATTTCGAGATTTAAAATAAAAAATAGTTAATAAAACCCCAAAACCAAACAGCCCTCTGTTCAAGTGACAGGGGGCTGTTTTAACATAAAGCTGCTTTAGAGCTATTTTTATTTTTGTAATGCTACTCTAAACCTTTCAACATGCATTGCTATATATGCAACTTCATCATCGCATACTTTTTTATCAAGTGTTTCTTCTATTATCTTAGAAGCCCCTTCTGCTATTTCATAAGATATAGGATATGACTTCTTAATAATTTCAGTTAAATCATTTTTTAAAACTGTATCTGTTAACACTCTCTCAATAGTAAACCTAACATGTGACAAAAATCTAGCATAATCTAAAGATCTCTTATCTATTTTAGAATTAAACTTTTCTTCTATATAAATTATTATTTTATTTGATAAATAACTATATTTAATACTATTAGAAAGCCATCTTTTCCATTTCTTGCAGAATGTATATGTAAAGTTATAAATCCAATTTCTCTTCTGGAAAATCTATTTCATATTTGTCTTGTAACTTATTTACTATCTTCTTTGCCATTTCAAATTCAACACTAATATAATGTTTCAATTTCTACAATAAAAGGATTAATTTATTTGCTCTTTGTTTTTTAACCTCTTCATTGCTATAGCTAAATGATCTATTAATCCAATATGTATTGTTTCATTAAGCTCCTCACCTAATTCTTCTGATATTTCAGCCAATGCCTCTTCACAAATAGCTACAAATTCACCATCAACCCTATTATAAACTTCCTTTAAGTTTTCTTGATTTTTTATCTTCAATTGAAAAAACTTTATCTACTTCTAAATTATCTTCTAAAATATCTCCAAACTTTTTATTGAATCCGATTCCTTTAGCCAATAAAATCTTTTCTACTCCTTGTTCCTTAATAAGAACCATATTATTGTTTAAGGCTTTGATTACAATACCTTTTTTTATATTAACTCCCATAGCAATTACCTCCGAGTGAATTTAAAGAATTTTATAAAATGTAATATGATCACTCCATTTTCCGTTTATATACAAATACTGTTTATTAAGACCTATTTCTTCAATCCACAAGATAATAAAACTCCCTTTGATCTTTCATTAGTCGTTAATACAGAAGCTTCTAATCTATGTAAATCTAAATAATCTTTTGCATAATTTATTATTAGGTTTATAGATTCTTTCATATATCCTCTTCCTTCATAATTCTTATCTATAGAATATCCTAATATTCCATTTTTAAATACTCCATAAACAATATTTGAAATTTTAGCTTTTCCAATAAGTTTTCCATCTAGATATATTCCTAAATCACTTCCTACTCCAGTCATTAATTGTCTATAACTTCTAGCAATAGCTCCCTTTGAGCTTCATAAGTAAAAAAGCTATTATCCTTACCGGTTCAAACTCTCTTAAATGTTCATTGTTTCTTATATAATACTCTAATAATTCTTGTGCATCATCAGGTGTAAAATTTCTAACTACTACATTTTTACCTACTAATTCAACTATATTAGCTCTATTTGAATTTAAATAATCATGTCTATTAATTCCAAAGCTTAATTCATCATAAAAACTTCCCTTTATAAATATATTATCTGTAAAAATAGCTTCTAGTACAAATCCACTATCTAAGAATGGTTTTAAATTTATATTTTCACTAACCGTTATATTAACCTTAAAAATATTATTATTTTTAAATATAGCTTTCAATATTGCTTCTAAAGTTACCTTTAATAAATCATAATTATCTTCTCTATAAAATCTTAACTTCAAATTGCATTTTTATTTTCTTTATCAAGCTCTGTTATAGTAAATCTTCCTATTACTATTTATCTTTATCTTTAATATATAATCATCTAATGTACCTTTTATAAGCTCTATATTTACTCCCTTTTGATTATTCATACTAATTCTCCTAACCCATATTTTAAGATATTATTATTATACAAATAAACTAATAAAAACTCAACTAATCTTTATGTTAAACTCAACTCTTAATTAATGGAATATCCTATTATTTCTCTTAATATATTAATTTGTAAATTATTATATTAAAGCTAAATGAGGTGAGTATTATTATATATATATAAAGAAAAACTCTAATGTTTTTAAATTTGTTTAATTTAGTTTAT
>ENA-OQHP01000522-OQHP01000522.1-human-gut-metagenome-genome-assembly--contig:-NODE-522-length-12351-cov-1.621401_pt1 | contig 12351 bp, 24 predicted proteins | sample MGYA00242563_ERZ504717 | MGnify/ENA primary metagenome ERZ504717 (study PRJEB26092, sample SAMD00036212) | human gut metagenome | host: Homo sapiens | study: EMG produced TPA metagenomics assembly of...
AACAAAAGACACCACTCAGGTGTAAAGGGTGTCTTTTTAGTGCTATTTTATTGTCATATCAAGGCTCATTCAATTGTGGTAAATTCGTGGTAAATTAAATAATTTTCTATACTTCAAAGTGCTTGAAGTATAGTGTTTATGCGGATAATCGCAAATTAGATATAAAATTTTACTAATTCTTTATAGGTACGCTTTCAGTTGAGGTTAAAATTAAACCTTGTGTTGATTTGATACTATATTCAATTTGTTCCTTAATAGAATTAAGTTCTTTCTCTAATTGATAAATTTTTCGCTTTTGCATTACGCCCCATATAATGACGCAAACCATAATTATAGTGCTTATATATTCCATACTTATTTCTCCATTTTATAACCAATTCCCCATAAAGTTTGAATATAATCCATCTTATTACTATTATCAATATTTAATTTTCCCCTCAGCCTATTCATATGAGAATTAAGGACACGTTCATTTCCATAATATGGTTCATTCCAAATCTTCAAATACATTTCTTCTTTCGAAAAGGCTCGTCCCTGGATTTGATGCAAGTAACACCAATATTTCAAATTCAGTATGCGTTAAATTTATTATTTTTCCACCTCTTTCAACCTTATGTTGGTCTGTATATATTTTCAAATCTTTAATTTGAATAATTTCCTCCTCATGTGAGACATTTATATACTTTGTAGCCCTTCGTATATTAGCCTTTATTCTCGCAACAAGTTCTATGATAGAAAAAGGTTTTGTTACATAATCATCAGCTCCCAAATTTAATCCTCTGGTTTTGTCTATATCATTGTCCTTAGCAGTTATTATAATAACAGGCATTACACTTTTCTTTCTGATTGATTTCACTACATCAAAACCACTGCATCCAGGAAGCATTAAATCAATTAAAGCCAGATCATAAGACTCCTGTTCTAATGCTGAGATTGCACTTCTCCTGTATAAACTGGTAAAACTTCATATCCTTCTCCCGAAAGATAATCTGTTACCATTTCACTAATATTTATATCGTCTTCCACTATTAGAATTTTGTACACATTTCTTCCTCCATTCGTTAATACTATAGCTACTATTATAATTTCATTCCGTTCATCCAGCTAGTACTTATCCTGAATTATTCACGACACTGTGATTTTGCTATTTAACACAGGACCATAGTCTTGAATCCGCTCATAGTACCTCATTCTGCCAGAGAACTGCCTAAAAAAGGGCAGACTATCCCTGTTGCATTGATAAGAGGTCATTTGTGAGGATATCAAGGTTCGTTGATTGTTGTCATTCAAACTGTGGGTGCAGATTCCGGATGTTTTCCAGTGTCTCATAGAATTATTTCTTATATGGGAAACTGCTGCATAGTTTGAAATATTTATATCGTGCTGATTTGACTCCCCTTGCTGTTCAGCTATACACTTTCCACTATCTGGACATGTTCGGGACTTGCACCCGTTAGAGCGCGCCCATGGCGCGCAAACATATAAAAAGGAACCTGTTGGTTCCTTTTTTTCATTTACCTGCTCATAAACAAGTGCTCTCTGAATATCTCCCGAAACAGCTTATCGGCACTCCAAAATACATTATCAGGTGTCACGACAGCCTTACATCCGATTGGTTCGATACCTGCCTTCTTATATTCCGCCAGAAAAATATCCATTTGTGATGAATTAATACCTGAAAAGACCAGAAGCTCCGCCGGAAAATCTGCTCCGCTATATCTTGAACCATCCTTTTTGAATCCGGTTATTCCGGCTATCGCACCGAGCTTCTGTCCGTAATCTGATTTTTCCACCTGCTGCACCGATATCCCAAGAGTTTTGCACAGGCTTTTATTTTTTCCACTTTTTGAGCTGCTACACTAAATAACAGTATTTTTTGCGTAGATTTCTGCTGCATTCTTAATATCTCCTAATTCAAGGCAATTATGTTTGTAACTATATCAGTTTTTTTCTCAGCGGTTCTGAATAGTTACTAAATTATCTCATATTGCATCAGCTCGTATTTCAGTCTGCTTCCCTCCATTATTTCCGGTGGGAGCAGTGCCCTTGCCACAAGCTTCAGATCGTCTGATTCAATATCGCATCTCTTTAGATTTGCATAGTCTCCGTCTATGGACACTACCTCGTAATACCATGTTTCCATGTGTTTTCCTCCTAAATTTCATTTTCCAAAGCATCTACTGATAATTCCAATTCACTTTGTTCTTTGCTTTACTGTAAGTGGAGCAGGTGTAATTGTCCTGTGCATTGGTGTACTTTCCTGTAGGATTACCGTTTTTGTCCTTCTTTTCATAACCGCCGGTGCTTTGTGTCACCGCTTTGCTCATCATCACGGGATAATCTCTCGTAGAGTGCTGTGATTTTGTTTAGTTCCGGTTGTTTGGTTTTCATAGGATTCTCCTTTTAAAACAAACAACCAGCTTATCTGTGGTTTTATTCTACCACGAATAAGCTGGTTTGTGTAAAAATAATTATTGTCTCACTAATAGGCGATTGATTTACCATATATCTAAACTATCTTCCTAATCCACCCAAGCCTGCATCTCGTTATCCAAGACCAACCGGGCATACTCCATAGGGTTGTCAATGGCAAGAGCGTTCAATGCACATTTTGAATTTGGTGAAACACATAAAAAGCTGCTCATCAAATATCCCTCGGATAATAATGTGGAGGATACAACTAGTACACCGAGTAATATTTTCCAGCTAAATACATTGATAAAATCGTACAAAATGAGTATAATAATAGTACGAAGAAAGGAAGTGGTGATATGTCAATTACAGCAACTGAATTGAAAAATAATCTTGGAAAATATTTATTATTATCTGCAAAAGAAGATGTTTTTATCACAAAGAACGGAAAGGTAGTGGCAAAACTGACAAATCCACATCAGGACAGAGTAGAAGTAGCAAAATCCCTGTTTGGAATCTTACCAAAGGATGCAGACCTGAATGAAGCAAAAGAAGAAAGGCTTGGTGCAAAATAGATGAGGATTCTTGCAGATACAAATGTGATAATAGATGCCCTGACTTCAAGAGAGCCATGGAATAAAAGTGCAGAAGAAATATTTCTTATGGCAGCAAATCATACAATCGAAATGTACATTACTGCAAGTTCAGCAACAGACATCTATTATCTTATAAGGAAACATTGCATAACATAGAAGCAGCAAAGATGATAATGGGAAAGCTTTATTCATTGACTGGAATATTAGAGGTTACAGCGGATGACTACATGGATGCACTTGCATCTGCAATCAGTGACTATGAGGATGCAGTTGTTGAAAAGGTGGCATCCAGAAAAGATATGGATTATATTGTCACAAGAAATATAAAAGATTATCAGGCAGGTGGAACAAAGATAATTCTGCCAGATGATTTTGTGAAACTTGTTGAAGAGGAATAATTTTTACCACCAAATCGTCAAATACCGATTTTGTTAAACTCTTTCTATGCTCCATCCTCTGCCTTATTGCAGTCGATTCGTAAAAGCATATTATCATTAGAACGTGAAACACATTACAGCCTCCTGCCGCATTTGGGACAGAATTCAAAGTCCTCTGTAGTTGTATATCCACAATTGCTGCATCTTTTTGTTGTGTTTCCACTTCCATTTTCAAAGTCATAACCATACTGCGGATTTACACGCTGCAAATGCTGTGGCAATATCTCCACGTCCTCGCCTCTTGCTATCCTGCGTCCTATTTCCGGATCAAGCTCGTAAAGCGCATTACAGCATGTGGTCTGCACATAGTAGTGCCTGTTCCATTTAAAACACGGAATGAAGAACAGTGACAGCACCATGTATGTCATATACACCTGATACCTGCCATACCTGCCACATTCATCGCAGGTAATGACCTGATTGAAGTCAAAGTCCTTCCTGCCGTCCGTTATTCCCATCATAAAAACATATATGATGCCTCCGTTTATCTGTGCCATAGTCCCCAGAAGTCTCCAAGCGATTCTCTCGTATGAAATCCCCGCTCATCCTCAACTACCGGTATTGATTTGGCATCCATTTTCTCTATATTTACATAAGTACCCTGACTCACCATTGCAAATACCCTGTCTATCTGCTCCTCTGTGCCCTGTATTTCCATAAATACCGAGCCGTCAGGGTCATTTCTCACCCAGCCTGTTGCGCCAACGCTTTCTGCCGCGTGCTCTGTTCTGTAGCGGAAACCTACTCCCTGCACAGAGCCGTACACTCTTATCTGCTTTCTGATGATTTTGCTGTCGTAATCACTCATATGCTCCCACTTCCCTGATACACATTATTTTCAGTCTACAATAGCCCTGCAAACAGCCGCATAATTGACTGCCCCAGCCTTCGCCTTGCACTTCTTCCAGTCCTGTACTTCTCCGTCACCTCCGCTGACTCAGCGAAAAGCCTGATAAAATCATCCCTGATTTCATGCACCACTTCACAATCCGCCATAAAACAGCCATTTTCAAAGTGATGATAAAGGCTTCTGTAGTCAAGATTTATGGTACGCAGGTTGCCATTATATCGTCTGCCACACTCATCTTTGCATGGCAAAAGCCCGGTGTCCACTCAAAAATCCTCACACCATGCTTCACAAGCTGGTTGTAGAAGGAGCGTGTCACGCTGTATATTGGTTTCTTATCAGGTATGCCCGGCGTGATGATGCGCACGTCAACTCCACGCTTGGCGGCAAGTGTCAGCGCATGGCTCATCTCATCGGTAATGATAAGGTAAGGCGTGATAAACCAGCAATAACGCTGTGCCTTGTTTGCCATGCTGATATAGACATCCTCACCCACCTGCTCGTTATCGAGAGGGCTGTCTGCATATGGCTGGATAAATCCACTCTGTTTTGCCTCATAATCATAGTGCAGCAGATATTGCGATACATCCACCTCGCGCGGTACCTTGCGCTCTGATGCATTCCACATCTCGAGAAATGCGATGGTAAACGACTTGACAGCATCTCCCTCGAGCCTGATTCCCGTATCCTTCCAGATTCCGTATGGGTGTGTCACGTTGAAGTACTCATTTGCCAGATTATAGCCGCCGGTATATGCGATTTTCCATCAATTACCGTGATTTTTCTATGGTCACGATTGTTTAAAAACATGTTAAAGGCAGGTGCAACCGGGTTGAACACCCTGCATTTGATGCCAAGCTTCTCCATCTTTTCCGAGAAATCCCTGTCTATGAAAAAGATTGAGCCCATATCATCATAAAACACCCTTACCTCGACTCCTGCCTGCACGCGCTCCGTGAGCACCTTCTGGATACGGTGCCACGATTCCTTGTCCTCTATGGCGTGATACTCCATGAAAATAAATTTCTTTGCCTTTGATAAATCGCTAAGCTGCGCTTCGAGTCCCTTTGACGCCTGATCATAATATGTCACATCCGTGTTCTGATATACCGGATATAGTGCATTTTTGGCCAGGTATGTTGAAATTCCCGCTGCCTGTGGCACCTTTTCATACATATCGGATAGTATGTCTGCGTTTTCAGGCAGACATGGAAGAAGCATGGAATCCACCTCTTCAAACCGTGCACGCATCTTATTCGGTGCGCCGTTTAGTCCGACTAACAGGTAAAGTGACACTCCCATTATCGGAAATGCCAGTATCAGTATAATCCATGGTGTAGTCATGGATGCGGTCTGCTCACGATTGTACAGTCCGAGCACAAGTATGATTGCCAGGACGCTTGTGGTCGTATTTATCGCTGCCGCATATTCATTTAGCCTTGTAAACATATAGACCATGAAAACTGCCTGCAATAATATCGCAAGCGCTGAAAAAACATTCTCTTTAAACCATTCTGTGTTTTTTAGTTCCCTCGTAGGTTTTTCCTTCATCTATTATGCCTCCATTATCTTACTGTCTGTAATACCAAACCTCTCTATACATTTTTAGCCACCTTCTTATTTAAGAAGCCATTCAATTTCCTCTTTATAAGGAGGAATAGTCTTCTTCGCAGAGCCCTCCTCACAAAGCCATGGTGTTTCCAGAATCTTTGGTACATTTGCAAAGGTCTCATCATGCACCAGTCGGTGCAGTGTATCATAGCCGATGGTTCCCTTGCCTATATTTGCATGCCTGTCCTTGTGTGCTCCAAGAGGATTTAAGCTGTCATTCACATGAAATACCGCTATCTGCTCAAGTCCTATCACCCTGTCAAACTCCGCAAAAACATCATCATAATGGTTCACAATATCGTATCCTGCATCATTTACATGGCACGTATCGAAGCAGACACGCAGTCTTTCTTTCCTGTCCACTCCATCATAGATTGCCTTAAGCTCCTCAAAGGAACGGCCTATTTCACTGCCCTTTCCTGCCATCGTCTCAAGTGCGATAAACACATCGTCATCATTCTGATTGAGCACTGTGTTAAGTCCCTTTACAATCTGTGCGATTCCAGCCTGCTCACCGGCATTTACATGATTCCCGGATGAAGCACCAGTATGCGGCTCTTCATTGCCGCGGTCCTTACTATCTCCTTTTCCAGAAACTCCACTGCCAGCTCGTACGTCTCAGGCTTTACGGTGTTTGCCAGATTTATGATGTATGGCGCGTGGACCACTATCTCATTTATCCCATGCTCATGTGCATATTCCCAGCCTGCGTCTATGTTGAGCTCAAGATTTCCTTTCTTCTCGTGTTCTGTGGTGCCCCGGTGTAGAGCATAAACACATTCGCGCCATATGACGCTGCTTCCCTGGCTGATGCCAGAAACATATCTTTTCCTGCCATGCCTACGTGACAGCCTAATTTTATATCACTCATATTTTTCCTCTGTTTCATTGAATCTATATATCTATTATTTCTACTATAACACTACATCCCTGATAACTCTATCTAAATATTCTAAATTTTTACTAAACATGGCAAAAGTCATTGACATAGTATCAAAAACTACATATACTATCCTTTGCAACCACATATATTAATGGCATATAATTGCAATGTATGTGATGCATAACTACAGTTAACCAATTATTATGATTAAAGGGGCAAAATACCTTTTGACCATCATATCATTATTATAGAAATACGAGGGTAAATATGTTTGAAATAATTGTTGACTCTGCGGCAAACATTCCTGCAGAGCTATGTAAAAAATATAAAATCAAGGTGCTATCATTTGTAAACCTTGTCAACGGAAAGGAAATGACCTGCTTTGAGCCTGACCTCACACCGGAACAGGAGCGGGCAAAGGGTAAGGAATACTATGACGCTATAAGAGAAGGTGCCGAGGTAAAGACCGGACTTATCAGCAGCGGAATCTTTGAGGATACCTTCAGGGAAATCATTGAGGCAGACAAGGATATCCTGTATTTTTCCCTCAGCAAAAACATAAGCGGCAACTACAACTCAGCCGTGTCGCAGCCGATGCTGTCCTTGATGATTGCAGTAACGGCAGAAAAATACGCCTGGTGGATTCATTAAATGCTTCCCTCGGACAGGGACTTCTCGCAATATACGCCAGCGAAATGCGTGAGAAGGGCATGAGCTTTGATGAGGTGGCTGACACGATAGAGACCTATCCTGCCAGATTAAACGGTGTGTTTACCGTGGGCAATTTAAAGTATATTGCAAGGACCGGCAGATTAAGCGGAACCACCGCTTTGGTTGGCAACATGCTAAGCATCAAGCCTATCCTAAGGGGCAGCAAAGACGGATATATTGTACAGTTCAGAAAATGTCGTGGCCGAAAAGCCGTATTAAATGAGCTTGTCAATCTGTTATGCGACAACATTACAGACCCTGAAAATCAGATTATCGGAGTGGCACATGCTGACGCATATGAAGATTCGCTCTATGTGATTGAACAGATTAAAAAGCGCATAAAGGTGCGCGATGTGATAAATACCACCTATGATTTCTGCACCGGAAGCCATGTTGGTCCGGAAGCTTTAGCAGTATTTTTCATGGGAAAGGACAGAGAATTGGGAGCCTGATATCAGGCTCCCTTTTCACTTCTTTTATTCATCATCCTCACATAAAAAAGTCCCAGAACTCGCTTATTAAGCAGATTCTGAGACTTTTGATTTCTATTAATTGCAACTTCTATCTCATTTTAAGCTGCAGCTTTCTTGCTTTCTGATTTCTCACAGAGCTTCTTCACACCCTGAATTGCAACAAGTACACCAAGGATGAGCAGTAATACTGCAAATATAAGCTGTAATGAATTTCCAAGGTCAAGTCCTACAGAGAATAATGCCTTTGTAAGCTTGTAGATTGTCATGCCAAGTGCAGTAAATGTAACTGCCATCATGAATACCATTGGAATCCAGAGCATGCAGCCCTGACGCTTTGTCTTCTTTAAGAATACTGCGCAGGCAACAAGTGCAAGTACTGATAAGAGCTGGTTAGCTGAACCAAACAGTGGCCATATCTCTGCATAGCCTACCTTTGTAAGCAGGAATGCAAGTACCAGTGTGATGATTGTTGCAAAGTATTTGTTTGTCATCAGCTTGACAAATGGACTCATATTGTCATCATCTGTGTCTGAATCAAGCCAGAACTCCTGAAATGACAGACGTCCGACTCTGGTACTGAATCAAGCGATGTCAGAGCGAAGGCTGATACAGCAAGGTTAATCAGTGTGAACACAAGTGAGTGTGGTAAACCGATTACTGACAGGAAGTTTGCGATAGCTCCTGCGAAAATCTGTGGCTGTGTTGTAAGTCCCTGAGCTGCTGCCTCTCCCTTACCGAATGATGCTACTGCGATAAGTGCAAGGATTGCAAGCATACTCTCCATAAGCATGGCGCCAAATGAAACAGGAAGCATGTTCTTCTCATTCTTTATCTGCTTAGAAGCAGTACCTGATGATACAAGTGAATGGAAACCTGAAACTGCACCACAGGCGATTGTTACGAATAAGATTGGGAACAGATACTGTGGGTTTCCGTTTGCATCAGGGATTGCAAATGCTGTGAAAGCATCAAGGTTACAAGCAGGATTGCAACAAATACACCGATTACCGCACCTACGATCATGAAGATTAACAGGTAGCTGTTAAGGTAATCACGTGGCTGAAGCAGTGCCCATACAGGTGTAACACTGGCTATAAGAATATATGCAAATATAATTATGTGCCATACGCTAAGGTTTAAATACATTGGGAAATTGAGTCCCAGTACTATAGCTACTATAAGTAATGCGATTGCAACAAGTGTGTTAATCCATTTGTTGAACTTAGAGTATTTAAGGAAGAAGCCAAGTGCAACTGCCTCTATGATGAAAAGCATTGATGTAGTTGCAACTGCTCCGTTGGCTACAACCTTTGTAACCTCACCTGCTTTATCAGCAGCAAAGCCATTGAAGGTTCCGGCTACGACATCAGCGAAGGCTGCAACAACAAGTATACAGAACAGCCAGCAGAATAACAGGAATAATTTCTTTCCTAATTTACCGATGTACTCCTCGATGATGTAACCGATTGTACGACCCTTGTTCTTAACTGAAGCGTACATAGATGCAAAATCCTGAACAGCTCCAAAGAATACACCACCAATTAATATCCAAAGCAGAACCGGAAGCCATCCGAAAATAGCTGCCTGAATTGGTCCGTTGATTGGGCCTGCACCTGCTATAGATGCAAACTGATGTCCGAATACTACATTGGTATCGGCTGGTACATAGTCCACTCCGTCCTCCATCTCGTAGGCAGGAGTCTTGGCATTTGGATCAATGCCCCATTTGTTTTGCAGATAACGGCCATATAATAAGTATGCTCCACCGAGCACAACAATGGCTATTACCATCATTAAGATTCCACTCATATTATTACCTTCTTTCTTTTGTTTATCTTAATTTTATTTGTATATTATATTTACTCTTTTTTAGCAAATTTCAATAAATATTTTATACATAATTTATTTTTTATTTCTATAATTTTTGTTTAATTTACCAATCGGTTATAATAGGTATTCATTCTCTTTATGCTGTCTTTGTCTCAGCGGCTTCTTCTGCCTTTTTAGCAGCCATTTTGTCCTTTAATGCAAAGGCTCCGGCAAGCAGTGTGCCTGAGATTGAATGCCATGTACATGACACTGCACAGATGATGGCTGATTCAGGTGTTGAAGCAAACTGTGCTGTAGTGGTAGCAAGGTTTGTGGCAAGACCTGCATTCTGCATACCAACCTCGATAGAGATGGTTCTCTTCTTGGCTGTGTTCATGCTACCAGCTTTCCTGCACCGTATCCAAGCAGATATCCAAGTCCGTTATGTAACAGAACTGCCGCAAAAATTACTACTCCTGATGTAAAGAACTTGAGCCCTGTGATGATACAACACCACCTACAACGAATGCCAGGCCAAGCACCGCAATACCCGGCATGACCTTCTGAGCCTCGGCAAATGCCTTTTTCTTTCCAAGCAGGTAGTTGAGTAAAAATCCAACCGCTACAGGAAAGATTACAGTCTCAATGATTGACACAAACATCGGAAGCGCCTTGATTGAGACATGTGTTCCGCTTGCAAGAAATGATACCAGAAGCGGTGTCATAAATGGTGAGAGCAATGTGGAAACTGTTGTCATTCCAACTGAGAATGCCACATCACCACCGCAGAGGTATGACATAATATTTGAAGAAACACCACCGGGACAGCAGCCTACGAGGATAAGTCCAAGTGCGATTCCGTCAGGCAGATTCAATGCCTTTGAGATACCAATGCGAGAAACGGCATGATAAGATACTGTGCGATTGCACCTACACATATATCAAATGGTCTCTGTGCAAGTATCTTGAATCCTGTGTCGTAAGTGTAAGTCCCATACTAAACATGATGATTCCGATAATGATTGACTGACATGTGAACTTGTTGGATACCGGATCCACAAACAGCATCTGATTTACCCAGGCCATCAGATTCGGAACCAGAAATGTGACTACGGCGATTGCTATGACAACTATCGATGTGTAGTCTGATAAAAATTTACTTACTTTTTGTAATGCTTTCATTGTAAGCCTCCTTAACATTTTTCTGCTCACTAAAACTCTTTTATGGAATTAAAAAATCCCTTTCCAGATTGACATAATCTGAAAAGGGACGAAATAATCCGCGTTACCACCCTGATTCCACAGTGTATTACTGTGACACTCTGCATACCAGCATATGCTTTCCATATAACGGTGGACACGGCGAGGTTTACAGACACACTTAATGCTTTCAGCCCGCTTCTTAGAGAGGATATTCCAATCTGACCATTACCTGTTCGCACCGCCCACAGGCTCTCTGAAAATAAATACAAATCGGACCTTGTTCTCATCAACGAATTTTGGTGAACATATTTATTTAAATCTTGTTTTGTATTATAGCCCTCTGACACTATATGTCAAGAGAATGATACAAATTTGTACTATAACATTTATTTATAGTTTTTATTCATGTGCTTTATTCTTATTATTTATTCGTAATCTTTGTTGTTATACTCATCATTCCATGACTGCTGTTGTGATGTACCGTAGGAATTTTGAGCATCCCCGCCTGTGCTGTGCCATACGGATTCTGACCATACTGCTGGTTTGCTCCGTTTCCGTACATGTTCTGACCATACTGCTGACCATATCCGTTTGAACCGTATGGATTATAGTAGTTATTATTACTATTGTATCCATCTCCCACATAAACAATGTTTTTGTTGAAGGCAATAATACAGATAAAAATCACATTGAGGAATATAAGTCCGCAGGCAAATCCTGCTCCCTTGCCAAACGCATGTGCCAGTCCGACACAGCAGAGGATATTCATAACCAATGCCGCAATCATTGCTCCAATAATCAGAATAACTGCAAATATCAGCATGCCCATGTGAGCCCCGATGCGGTTTCCGGCATATCCATAGGTAGAATCATAATACGACCCCATATAACTGGATGTCATAACGGAAAGTCCTGAGGCAATAATCTCATACATCAATAAAATACATCCTGCTATACTTGCGATACTTGCCACAAGATATCCCCAGAACAGCTTCTGTTTCCCTGCAATCCTGAATTTTACATATGAGCTGTAAAACGGTACGATGCCGCCCAGCCGTGCTCTCCTGCCTTTGCATACATAATCCATGATGCAACAATTGTCAGTACCATAACTGCCAGATTGATAAACGACTTAAAGCGTCAATCATACTCATAATAGTATAATATGTGCTATATGTGCTCATTTTTCTCCCTTTCATAACCAAAGTTATTTGTTATTCAAGTATACATCACCACAGGTCAGAGTGCAATAATTAAAAAGCTTTTGGAGCTTGTATAATTCACTCATTTTAAGATTCTAACAATACTCCTTTATATATTCACCAAATATGGAAGTGCAAGTGAGATATAGCCCTGTCTGGAATTTAAT
>ENA-OQHP01000523-OQHP01000523.1-human-gut-metagenome-genome-assembly--contig:-NODE-523-length-12334-cov-1.680265_pt1 | contig 12334 bp, 15 predicted proteins | sample MGYA00242563_ERZ504717 | MGnify/ENA primary metagenome ERZ504717 (study PRJEB26092, sample SAMD00036212) | human gut metagenome | host: Homo sapiens | study: EMG produced TPA metagenomics assembly of...
GCAGTATTGCCTCGGTTATAGAGGAAGCCGTTGTCGAAGATACTTACCGCGAGAAAGAGCTTGTGGAGGATATTGAAGCAATTCATAGTAAAGCTGAAAAGAGAAAGGAGAAATAGATGTCAGCAGCAGTAGTTTTTATATTATTTGTGATATGTCTGGTCATTGCTATTCCGGTATCTATTTCCCTGGGAATAGTGGCAGTGCTGCCGGGCGCGTTTGACTCATCTTTTACAGCCAGTGCCAGCTATGTTATCCGCTCTATGCTCGGTGGTATAGACAGCTTCCCGCTTTTAGCGGTGCCTATGTTTGTGCTTGCCGGAATCGTCATGGCACACGGCAAAATCTCACAAAAATTGTTTGATGTTTTTGTGTATTTTATAGGAAAAAGAACCGCAGGAATCCCATGTGCGGTTATCATCACCTGCTTGTTCTATGGAGCGATTTCCGGCTCTGCGCCTGCAACTGTTGCGGCTGTCGGAAGTATGACCATTCCGCTTCTTATGGAGCTGGGCTACAAAAAGGATTTTTCAACGGCAATTGTTGCGGTTGCGGGAGGACTCGGAGTCATCATACCGCCAAGCATACCTTTTATCATGTATGCGATGGCAACCGGTGAGTCGGTCAGTGATCTCTTTCTTGCAGGAATCATTCCGGGACTTTTGATAGGAGCGCTTCTTATGTTTTATGCATATTATCACTGCAAGCGCTATGGAGAGGACAAGGAAAAGATAAATGCAAAGGTCTCTGAGCTTAGAAGCAAGGGTCTTTTTAGTATATTGAAGGACAGTATATGGCACTTTTGAGCCGGTTATAGTACTTGGATGCATTTACGCCGTATAGCTTCGCCTACAGAGCTGCGGTGATTTCAGTATTTTATGCGCTTTTTGTAAGTCTTTTTATTTACAAATCCATAAAGGTAAAAGAGATATGGGGCATCATGGTGGAGGCGATGAAGACATACGCACCTATATTGTTTATACTTGCCGCATCGACCGCGTTTTCACGCGTGCTCACACTCATGCAGGTGCCACAGACAGTCAGCGCATGGATACTCGCACATTTTACAAATGAGATAGTGCTTCTTATTGTGATAAATGTGTTCCTGCTCATTGTTGGAATGGTTATGGATACCACACCGGCTATACTTATTTTAAGCCCAATTCTGCTTCCTATCGTGCAGAGCATCGGAATGAACCCGATCCACTTTGGTGTGGTCATGATCGTAAACCTTGCAATCGGATTTGTTACACCGCCTATAGGAGTAAATCTGTTTGTGGCAAGCTCACTGACGGATGTTCCGGTCATGCGGATAGCAAAGAAGGCGGCGCCTATGATAGGATATTTCCTGCTGGCACTTCTGCTGCTTCTCATTTATTCCGGTAATCAGTCTGTGCTTATTATAGAGAAATATTAACTATTCGGTACAGAAATATGTAATAACAGGTATAAGCAGATTTAATGATGATTGTAGGATATTTAGGCACACAGTTGTAATTGGAGAAAAATATGAGTAGATTTGGCTTGTTTTTATGTAAAAAAGCTGGTAAATATAATAAACCGCGTAAATCGTATAGCAAATATAGATTGTGGCGAAGAGCAGCCGCCGTCATGATGATACTTCGCTTACAGCAGGACTTGCCGCGTGCGGTGGCTCTGCTGGTGAAGGCTCGCAGGCTGCAGCTAAGGCTGCCGGGGTACAGCGTTACGCATGGCCTCTCGGCAGTTCAAGTCCTGAGGACACCGTGACACAGATATATGCAGAGAAATTTGCCGATGAAGTGGACAGATTAAGCGATGGCAAGATGAAAATCAGTGTGTATCCAAACAGTGTACTGGGCGGAGACAGAGAGCTTCTCGAGTCATGCAAGGATGGAGATATACCTTTTGTAGTGCAGAACCACTGCGTCCCCAGGTAACTTCATGAAGGATACTGCAGTATTTGATATGCCGGCACTCTTTGACAGCATTGATGAGGTGCGTGAGCATGTGGACAATCCAAGGTTTATGAAGCTCATGCAGCAGGTCTACAATGACGGCGGCTACGAGCTTTTGGGATATGCAGACCAGGGATTCCGTGTTATGACAACAAACAAAAAGATAGAAAGCCTTGCTGATTTTAAGGGTCAGAAAATCCGTACAATGGAAAACTCTTATCATATGGCATACTGGAAGGCGCTCGGAGCAAGCCCGACACCTATGACTTTCTCGGAGGTGTATATCGGCTTACAGCAGGGCACCATAGATGCGCAGGAAAACCCATACGAGGTAATCGTATCCAATAAGCTCTATGAGCAGCAGGATTATGTAGTGGAGACAAATCATCTGCCACATCTGATATCGCTCATAGTAAGCGAGGAGTTCATGAAAGGACTGACAGATGAGCAGCAGCAGATTATCCGTGAGGCAGCCGAGACAGCGAAACAGTACGCCAGAGAGCAGTCTGACGAGCGTATTGCCTCAAAGATAAAGACTATCGAGGACAGTGGTACACAAATCATCACTTAAGCGATGAAGTGCATGAGCAGATTCGCAAGGAGTGTCAGCCGATATATGAATCGATTGAGAAAAATGTGTCGTCTGATATTGTGGATGCATATCTGACACAATAACACTTTAAAGCATTAAAATATTTTGCTTGATAATTGGTAAGTCTTGTTATACTATGACTAAGAAATTTGTGGTTATCAAAAATGCGAAATACTATAACGTGAAGTTATAATAATTATAATTTGACGATATTTAGATTAAATATCAAAATCCAATATGAAAACCACACATAAGTAAGGAGACACACCATGGACAAAATCGAGGAAATCCGCGCAAAGATTGGAGAATGTGACGATATAATAATTAAGCAGCTTGCGGTCAGAATGTCACACATTCAGGAGATTATATCATATAAGAAGGCAACAGGAATCCCAATCTTACAGCCGGAGCAGGAGAAAAAGCAGACAGATGCACTTGCGGCAAAGCTTGGCGACAATGAATTTGAGGAAGAGATACTTGATATTTTCAAGTATATCATGAAGAACAGTCGTCGTATCCAGGCAAAGAGCCTTTTCGATTACAATATCTTCCTGATCGGTTTCATGGGGCAGGAAAAGCACTGTAGCAGGAGAATTAAAGGATAAGCTCGAGATGGACCGTGTCGAGATGGATCAGATGATTGTTGAGAATCGTGGCATGTCAATCTCAGAAATATTTGATGAGTTCGGTGAGGCATATTTCAGAAACTTAGAGAGCAACACACTTATAGAGCTTCAGAAGAGAAAGCAGACCATCGTTTCCTGTGGTGGTGGTGTTGTCATGAGAGAGGAAAACGCAGATCATATGAAGAAAAACGGCCGTGTAGTTCTTCTTACAGCAAAGCCTGAGACTATCTACGAGCGAGTAAAGGATAGTGACGAGCGCCCTATACTAAACGGCAACATGAATGTTGAGTATATCAGTGGCCTTATGGAAAAGCGAAAGGAGCGCTATGAGGCAGTGGCAGATGTAACAGTTGCTACAGATGGCAAGAATGTTACACAGATATGCGAGGAAATCATTGCAAAGCTTATCGCACTTGATAATGAGCAGGACAATAAACAGGCATAATACAGGAATAGCACAGCACTTATTAAGGCAGCAGCCGGATATCAGACCGGCTGTTGCTTTTTGTTCAAATACTTCAGGGGCGTGTGGCTTGAAATAATTGCAAATATGATGTATAGTACTCTACAATTTAAGGGATACTGATTAAGTATGGCAGCATAACAAGGAGGTCATAATTATGTGTACAGCAGCAGTTTATAAACAAAGGATTTCTATTTTGGAAGAACACTCGACTACGAATTTTCATATGGAGATGAGATTGCGGTAACACCGCGAAACTATGTGTTTAATTTCAGGCATTCGGGAAAGCTTGAAAACCATTATGCAATCATTGGAATGGCACATGTGCAGGTGACTATCCTCTTTACTATGATGCTATAAATGAAAAGGGACTCGGTATGGCAGGACTGAATTTCGTGGGAAATGCAGCGTATGCGGCAGCAGACGAAAACAGCTCATGCGAGAATGGCACATGCGGCATTGCAAAGACAAAGGTGGCACAGTTTGAGTTTATACCGTGGATACTGTCACTATGCGCTACGGTAGCGGATGCAAAGGAAAAATTAAATCGTATTTTACTGGTAGATACACCATTTAGCAGTCAGCTTCCGGTTGCACAGCTTCACTGGATTATAGCCGACAAAAATGAGTGCATTGTGGTGGAGTCGATGGCAGACGGTATGCATGTTTACGACAATCCGGTAGGTGTGCTCACAAACAATCCGCCATTCCCATATCAGATGGCTGCACTCAATAATTACAGAGGCTTATCTACAAAGCAGCCTGAAAATACATTTGCACCGGGAGTGGAGCTTAGTGCATACAGCCGCGGAATGGGAGGACTGGGACTGCGGGTGATTTATCATCGCAGTCACGCTTTGTACGTGTGGCATTCACAAAGCAAAACTCCAAATCGGATGACAGTGAGAATGCAAGTGTGAGCCAGTTCTTCCACATATTAGGCTCTGTGGACCAGCAGAGAGTCTGTGCGAGGTGACAGAGGGCAAATATGAGATTACGCTCTACACCTCATGCTGCAACTGCGACAAGGGAATCTACTATTACACCACATATGACAACAGCCAGATCACAGCAGTAGACATGAACAGGGAGAATCTTGATGAGAAGCTGCTTATCAGATATCCTGTTATTACGGAGGGAAAGATTTGTTGGCAGAATTAGAGAATCTGTTTGCGCTACAGGATAAAAATTACAGGGAATTTCATGCGAGGCTTATGCCCAATATTGAAAAAGAACGCATAATAGGAATAAGAGTCCCGGTGCTTAGAAGTACGCAAAGGAGCTTGCTCATGGCAGCAGGCTCTTTTTGTCGGTTCAAAAAGAGAAACGGGTCTGTAATACAGTGAAGGAAAATGACTGTGACAATGTGGAAAAGTTTCTAAACACTCTGCCACATTACTACTATGAGGAAAATAACCTGCATATGTTTCTGATTATGCAGATGAAGGATTATGATACGGCATTGGCTTATCTGGAAGCATTCCTGCCATACATAGACAACTGGGCGACCTGCGACAGTGGCGTACCGGCTGTGTTCAAAAAGCACAAAAATGAGCTTCTTTTGCATGTATATGAGTGGCTGGATTCGGATAAGCCCTACACCGTCAGGTATGGCATTGGCACTTTGATGCGCCTATATCTCGATGAGGATTTTGATATAAAATATGCTTTAGATGTGGCAAAAATCCGTTCCAAGGAGTATTATGTAAACATGATGAAGGCGTGGTATATCGCTACGGCACTTGCAAAGCAGTATGATACAGTGCTGCCGATACTGCAGGAAAGGCTTATGGATAGCTGGAGTCACAACAAGGCGATACAAAAGGCGCGTGAGAGCTATCGCATCACGCCACAGCAGAAGGAGTATCTGAGCACATTAAAGGTTTAATGAAAAGAGACAAAAATTTATGAAAATAAAAAGCTTATTTGAATCGAAATTTATAAAGGTGTTTGACCTTCAGTACCAAGAGGGCAGGCATTATTATAATGCCACAAGGAGAGATGAAGAAGACCTTGTAGCCGCCAAATCCACAGAGGAGTTCAAGAAAATGCTTCCGGATGCGGTGAGCTGCGTGGTGATATGGAATCCGTCAGGTGATGACGAGAAATCAGGTCATGAGCCATGTCTGTTAATGAATCGCGAGTTCCGATATCCGACAGGCCAGTACCTGCTAAGCGTACCTGCAGGACTTATTGATCCGGAGGATTGTACCGGGGATAATGATAATACAGCGCCACTTATAAAAACTGCCATGCGTGAGCTTCATGAGGAGACCGGCCTTAAAGTGATAGAAAAAGACACGGTTTCTGTAATCAATCCATGTCTTTTCAGTACACCGGGCATGACAGATGAAAGCAACGCTCTTGTAAAGATTGTACTTAACCGCGATAGCCTTAATGGAATGTCGCAGGAAGGAGCAGTGGGCGGCGAGCTATTTGACGGATTCGACCTTCTGACTAAGGCGCAGGCGAAGAAGATACTTGAGGATGGAGTGGACGAGCATGGCATATACTATTCTGTGTATACATGGCGGCACTCACGTATTTCGTAGCAGACTTGTGGAGGTAGATAGAGAATGTAGCGTGGTTAGCCAGGAAGGCGGCCATATGCTCTCGTAGAGCGACTAGCGAAGCTGTTTAGAGTCTGTAGAATTATGCCCTGGTAACCAGAAATGCACCGGCATGGACGCCGGGGCAAGGCGTATGTGCCATGGACGGCACATAAAAGCCGGTTTCGTCGAGCATAGAAAAACTATGAGCATAATTCGTACAGCCTCTTAACAGCGTAGCGTTAGCTCCTAGAGAGCATATGACCGCATGCCGGGCTAACCATGCGGTCGCATGCTTGCCATACAATGCATTTAAAATACGGAGGAATAACATGAACGATAAAAAATACTCGCTGCGCCCATATCTGCTTGCATACAAATGGCACTATGCGATAGCATTTTTGTGCTTCTTGCAGTAGACCTTGCAAATCTGTACATTCCGCAGTTTATTGGGGAGATAATCGACGGAATCACTGCAGGAAAGCTTGATATGGCGGGCGTGGGCGGCATTATATTTAAGATATTGATAACAGGTCTGATAATCATGGCGGGGCGCTTTGGATGGAGATATTTCATCATAGGAGCATCAAGAGGAATAGAATACAGACTGCGCGATGATATGTTTTCACATATGGAGACACTCTCAGCGCGCTATTATAACAGCCACAAGACAGGAGATCTTATGGCATATTTCACTAACGATTTACAGGCTGTCAGGATGGGAACCGGAATGGCTGTCATCACCGTGTTTGACGCGGTAATCATGACGGTGATGGTGCTTGTCAAAATGGTAGTATACGTGGATTTTAAGCTGACATTATTTGCTTTTATTCCACTTATTTTCATTGCAATCGGCTGCTATTTTTATGGGATAGAGTCAAAGAAACGTCAGGTGAAAAGGCAGGATGCTTTCTCCTATCTGTCTGACAAGGTGCAGGAGAGCATTGCCGGTATCCGCGTGGTCAAGGCATTTGCGCAGGAAGAAGAGGACTTTAAGCAGTTTGAAAAGGCTTGCGAGAACAGCAGGGAGAAAAATCTTGCTGTGGTAAAGCTTCGCGCTGTCTTTGGCCCGACGCTGGATGCCGTAATCGGAATAAGCGTGATAGTGACACTCCTTGCAGGTGGCAGGATGGTGCTTGACGGACAGGTTCGATAGGCCAGTTCGTGGCATTCAACTCATACATCGATATGCTTGTGTGGCCTATGATTGCGGCAGGCGACTGTATCAACACATTTTCTCAGGCGGCTGCGGCATGGGGCAGAATCCAGACTATTTTCGAGGAAAGCCTGATATTGTCGATATGGTGCCACCGGAAATGTAATAGAAAATGATGGCATGGCAGGCAGAAATACAGATAATTTAGCTGATGGTATTTATGATAAAATACAAATACATGGCGATATACAGCTTAGCCACCTCAGCTTCACATACCCTGACGGCTCCAAGCCGGTGCTTTCAGACGTGAGTATACATGTGAAGCAGGGCGAGATGCTTGGTATCTTAGGACGTACCGGAAGCGGAAAATCATCACTTGCCGACCTTTTGCTTAGAGTCTATGATTGTGAAAACGGCATGATACTTTTGGATGGCCGCCCGATAACAGACTATCCGCTGGCGGTTTTACACCGTGATATCTCATATGTGCCACAGGAGAATTTCCTGTTTTCCGACACACTCGAGGAGAATATAGCATTTGTCTTGAGGACAGGATTGCCGACAACCCGGCCAATTCTTGATGCGGTAAAACAGGCCGCAAAGGACGCGTGTATACATGATAATATCATGGGCTTTCCGGATGAGTACAAGACCATGGTTGGAGAGCGCGGAGTGACACTTTCGGGAGGCCAGAAGCAGCGAAGCTCGATAGCCAGAGCACTTTTAAAGGATTCTGCAATCCTCATACTGGATGATTCGCTTTCTGCTGTCGATACCGATACTGAGGAGCAGATACTTGAAAACCTCATGGAAACCAGACAGGGCAAGACAACCATAGTGATTGCCCATAGGATTTCCACACTGCAGAAGGCTGACCATGTGGCAGTGCTTTCTGACGGAAAACTGACAGAGTATGGTACTCCTGAAGAGTTGCTTGAGCTTGGCGGTTTTTACGCTGATATCAGCCATAAGCAGCAGCTTGAGAGTGAGCTTGGCAGTTAAGTGTTTGAAAAGCGTTGCTATGCAGATTTGACGATGAATAGTTACGAAATAACAGAGAAGATTATAGTATGAATTCGAGTAAAAATATAAGTAAAAAAGAAATGAATAAAAAAAGCTCCACAATGCGCCTCATAGCTACATGAAGCCGTATGCCCACTGGGTGATTTTTGCCCTTCTGCTGGTGCTGGGACTGACAGCCTTTGACCTTTACAGGCCGATGCTGGTGGGAGATGCAATTGATACTTTTGGAGCAAATGGGGATTATGATGTAATAATTGCCACAGCTATCAAATATGCGGTTGTACTTGCCTTAAGCTTTGCATTCAACATCGCTCAGACCTGGATACTGCAGAAAACAGGCCAGAATATCATTCTTCAGATGAGAAAAGACCTCTACAGACATATCCAGTCTCTTGGCAGCAGGTATTTTGATATCACGCCGGTTGGAAAGCTTGTAACCCGTGTGACAAATGATGTTGAGGCTCTCAATGAGATGTATTCGGGCATTCTCGTACAGCTTTTCAGAAATATTGTAAAAATAGTGGGACTTGCAGGCGTTATGCTCGTGCTTGATGTGAGGCTTGCTGCGATATCATTTGTGCTGATGCCGCTTGTAATTGGTCTTACAGTGCTGTGCCAGAAAATTGCCAGAAATATTTACAGGCTATACCGTACGCGCCTGACGGACATCAATACATTTTTGTCTGAGCATCTTTCGGGGATGAAAATTATACAGATATTTGGCAGGCAGGAGCGCAAGTTTGAGGAATTTCATGATAAAAATACAAAGCTCTACAAGGCTTTTTACAGGGAGATGCTCATGTATGCGGTATTCCGTCCGCTTATCTATATTCTGAGCATTTTGTCGCTGATGATAGTGCTGTGGTTCGGAAGCAGAAATGTGTTTGATGAGATTATTTCGGTCGGCACTCTGTATATTTTCTCGAATTACATCAGGTCATTTTTCGACCCGATACAGGAACTTGCAGAGCAGTTTTCGACACTGCAGTCATCAATTGCATCAGCAGAGAAGATATTTACGGTTATGGATGAGGATGAATTTATTCCTGAGGTCGAAAATCCTAAGCAGCCGGATAAAATCACCGGAAAAATTGAATTTGACCATGTCTGGTTTGCCTATGACGGCGAAAACTATGTGCTTAAGGATGTCTCATTTGTCATAAATCCGGGCGAGAAGGTGGCCTTTGTCGGTGCAACCGGAGCCGGAAAATCATCTATTTTAATCTTATAGGCAGGTATTATGATATACAAAAGGGACATATCTACATTGATGGCATCGATATCAGACAGCTTAGCAAAAAGCAGCTTCGCAGTGCAATCGGTCAGATGCAGCAGGATGTGTTTATATTCGAGGGGGATGTGGCGTACAATATTCGATTAAATGACAATGACATTACGGATGAGCAGGTCAAAGAAGCAGCAGAATATGTAAACGCCTCACACTTTATCGAAAAGCTTCCACAGGGCTATCACGAGCCGGTCACGGAGCGTGGTGCGACCTTCTCGGCAGGAGAGCGTCAGCTATTGTCCTTCGCAAGGACACTTGCCCATAATCCGAGCATACTGGTCATGGACGAGGCAACCGCCAACATAGATACAGAGACAGAAATTCTCATACAGGAGGCGCTTGAAAAGCTCATGGACGGCAGGACAACAATCATGGTTGCGCACCGTCTGTCCACTATCCAGCATGCTGACTGCATCATGGTCATGCACAAGGGACGTATATGTGAGCGCGGTACGCACAGGGAGCTTCTGGAACAGGATGGCATATACAGGAAGCTGTATGAGCTGCAGATATCGTAGGGATAATTAGTATAAGCTGCAGATATCATATGGGTAATTTATAATACTAGTTGTATTTGATGAAGGCAGGGAAGGTTGGAGTTATAGAAAGGTGACTTGGATGGTATGGAAAATAAACAATAACTGTCAGATTTTTATAGAAAAAACGGATTCCATCGCAGGCCGGCAGAAGGAGATAATTCCACATGTGTCTGCCTATTATGTGGATAAATACACAACTATTTCAGAAAAAGGTGTAAAAACAGGCATCAACAGGCTGTGTGGCACAGCAAATCAGGAGCTTTTGGCGGGATACATGCTCTACAAATATCTGGGGATATCATCGGATGAACAGCTTGTCAGAAATGAGCATGGCAAGCCGGAAATAGCAGCAGGATATAAGAATGAGAGCGCAGCTTTTTTTAATCTGGCACACAGTGGCCCATATGTGGTGCTTGCAATATCAGACAGACCTGTTGGCGTGGACATAGAGCAGACAAAACGCATGAGCTACAAAGTGGCAAAGCGTATAATGCGAAAGGCGCAGCTTGACAGACTCGAAGGCTTTGAGAATGAATCTGATGCATTTCAGATTGAGCTTGCAAAATACTGGACACAGTATGAGGCTATAATGAAGCTTGTCGGTACAGGCTTTTCGGGGGAGCTGGATGATAGGACGATGGAGGCTTATGAAAAAAGGGTAGTGTTTCGTGAGCTAGAGGATTATGTTATTGCAGTGGTGACAAAGTAGGGATTGAAAAATTCTTGGTTTTGTTAGCATATAAGCGTGGATTGCGTCTATATAAGTGAAGGAAACTATTTATGGAAACATAATGATGCAGTTATATATTTAAGGGGGATTTGCCATGAAGAAAATTCAATTATTTTTAAAGTACTTAGTTTTAATGTTGTTTTTAACAGTATGGATTATTATAATGTTTTTCACCGATTATATGAATTCACAGTCGGTTAAGCTATATTGCATGTTTGTAGTGGGGTGTGGATGTGCATACTCAATCTGGGAGAAAAACTTATGTACCGGATGCAAGGTCATATATTGCAGAAAAAGCAATAGCATTAATACTTATAGTAACTGTTTTCATCAGATTATTATGTTTTTAAAAAATAAGGTCAAAATACGTAACAGACTTTTCTGTTGCGTATTTTTGGTTAAAAAAATAAGGAGTTTGTTTATCATTATATAACTTAAAGAAGATTTTATGAATGAAAAAATATCTGATCAGAAAATTGTAAGACATTATCTTGACAGACTTGAAAGTGCCATATTAGAAACAAAGAATAAGTATGGAAAACTGATTAATCTTATTGCGTACAATATCCTTTGCAGTAAAGATGATGCAGATGAATGTGAAAACGATACATATTTAAATGTATGGAACAGTATTCCGCCAAATGAGCCTGAAAATCTAAAAGCATATTGTTTAAGGATTTCAAGAAATCTTGCTATTAAAAGGTACAGATACAATTCTGCTCAAAAGAGAGACAACAGCAAACAGTTATCACTTGAAAAATAATGGAGGAGTGTGGGGATATTTCCCAGAGCGAAATAACGTAAGTGATGAAAATGAAATTAAAATAATTATCAATAAATTTCTTATGGAGTTACCTTTAAAAAAGAAAGGTATTTATGTTGAGATATTAGTATTTTTTATCCGTGAAAGAAATAATGGAAGAATGCAAAATGTCTAAAAGTCAAGTGGAAGTCGCTCTTTTTAGGATGAGAAAGCTGTTGAAAGAAGAATTTGAGGAAAGGGGGTATATTCATGGATGATAAGAAACTGGATGTCAAGAGTCTTGTGAAAGATGAATATATTGTGGAGACTGCACCCAAACTTTTTTAACAGGAAGAAATTAAGAGCAAAAAGATAATATGAAATTGGCTGCGTGTGTGGCAATTATAGCAACTGTGTTTAGTGTTTCACCGATGCGTTCGTTGGCAGATTATATTGTTAAAAAGTTGAAGATTACTATAAATTTTAATGAGAATAATGTCAATATAGGTGATGCATACGAAACTAAAATCACGATACCTAAAGATTGTAAAAAAGTTCGTTAAATTTTTTTCAAGCCTCCCGTCGCTCTAACCAACATATTCAAGAGGTGAAGATTTAATACACCGTCGTCAATAGCATTATTTCTTTTTATTTCTTTTACAATCTAAATACAAAAATGTCGAATTCGCTTA
>ENA-OQHP01000524-OQHP01000524.1-human-gut-metagenome-genome-assembly--contig:-NODE-524-length-12332-cov-1.192298_pt1 | contig 12332 bp, 24 predicted proteins | sample MGYA00242563_ERZ504717 | MGnify/ENA primary metagenome ERZ504717 (study PRJEB26092, sample SAMD00036212) | human gut metagenome | host: Homo sapiens | study: EMG produced TPA metagenomics assembly of...
TGGGAATCTGAGAAAGATCCATCCCGTTTTCATCACAGAATCAAAAGCCTTCTGCATACAGTCATGGCACAGGTTCATGCCTCCCGGCATAGAAATCATGGGGCCCGTTTTTACTCTCCGGCCTGCGGCACATATAGCAGACCTTTTCATATCCTTCATCCTCCCGATCCTTTCCTTCGGACCGGGAAACGTCATTTTTCTCTATCTCTTTCTCTTCCAATGTAAATCTCCTCTCTCAGGGGCAATATAAACTTATTGCTGCCCGGATACCGCTGCCTGTTCCTCCGCAGGCATTGCTGCCAGTGTTACGGTAACCGTCAGCTCCTGGTACACTCCGTCGATCTGTCTCTGAACAGTCAGTTCTACCTGCTCTCCAGCCCGGTAGCCTGCTAAAATCTCCTGAAGGCCCTCCATGTTCCGCACGGTCTGGCCATCTAATTTGGTAATAATATCCTTCTCCCACAGCTCAGAGGAGGCTGCTGCGCCGGACTCAGGATCTTATATACATAAGCGCCTCTCGGCATGCCAAAGGTCTTTGCCGCATTTTCATCTACATTCGTTCCCTGGATTCCCAGATATCCCCTTTCCGCCTCAGGAATATCAACCTTTGATCTGCGCTTTGTAAGCTGGTCAATAATATCCTGGGATTTGAAATAGGGATGGCATAACCAATGCCCTCTACCTCGGTAGAAGCATATTTTGCCGCATTAATCCCAACTAGCTCACCCTTCATATTTAAAAGAGCGCCGCCGCTGTTTCCAGGTATTGATCGCCGCATCTGTCTGAAGAAGTACGCGGGTATTTCCCTCTTCCGTCTGCACTTCCCGGTTTATGGCGCTGATATAGCCGACTGTCACAGACTGGCCGTAGCCAAGGGCGTTTCCAATGGCGATCACACCCTGTCCCGGCCTTAATTCATCCGAGTTTCCCACAACTGCCGGATGGATCTGCGCTTTGGTTTCTTCTTTAATCTGATCTAAAGGAATGGCAATCACTGCCAGATCCGTTTCCGGATCCGTTCCCTTTGTCACAGCATCTACCGTTTCCTCATCAATAAATGTAACCTTTAAGGATGTGGCTTCCTCCACCACATGATTATTCGTTACAATGAGAAGCTCTGTCTCATTTTCCCCGATAATAATGCCCGATCCGCTGCTTGGCACCTCATAGGTCTGTCCGCCCAGTCCGCCGCCGAAAAACCAGTCATAGCCGAAATCACGGCTCTGATATACGGCTGTGCTTGTGATAGCCACTACCGAAGGCATTGCCTCCTCCACGATGACAGACACATCTGTAACCGGAGCAGCGATATAAGACGGCGTCGCAGTTTCGGGCCCGGCGAACGGATCTGCCGGAGGCTTTTGCCCTTCGGGCGCCTTCCAGTCCCCTGCTTCCGGTTCCCCTGAAACAATGGCATACAGATTCTTAAAAACGCCGGAGGACGCGATCTGTACTCCCACCATCACACCTCCTGCAATGGTACCAAACAGCAGCGCCCCCGCTGTGATCCAGGCTGCCTTCTTTAAAATGCCTCCCTTTTTAGGTCTCTCTTCTTCAGGCTCTCTATTCCAATTACGATCCTTATCTTCTTCGTACATTTGCTGTATCTCCTTCCTTCACTTATGTGACTATCTTATAATGAAACAGAAAAAATATCAAATAAATAATTGATAAACAAACCGCCGGGGAAATCGTCATTTTTCCCCGGCGGTCTGCCGTATCATCCCTTATTCTCAGGCTCCCGGACCGATAATTACATCGTTTTCCGGATTTCCTTCAATAATCACATTTCCTGCTCCGGGTATAACTCCTGAGGCGGAAGACTCCGTCTGTCCCGGTTTTGACTGTCCTGCTCCGGAACTGACCGGACTTGTCTGAGAAGGCCGAGACGCTGCTCCAGGCCCGCTGTCTGCATCTCCCGATTCAACTGCACCGGGTCCCTCAGAGCCTGCATCTGTACCTTAGCGGGCTTTGTCACTGCTTCCGTCGTGGCAGAAGGCAGTGTCCCGCTGGTACTGTCGGCTTCAGGCTGCCCGAAGACTCTGTCGATGCTCCCGGCTTTGACTGGCCTGAATGCGTGCTGCCGGAGGACTCAGACGGGAGCATTCCCAGGACCGTAATTCTCCGGCGGATCGATCACATTTCCGTTCTCGTCTGTCTCAAGCTCCAGTCCCCACGGATATTCACCGTCAATCACATCCTCATTCCCATGCTTCGTGCTCTCGCTGCTGCCCTCGGAGGTTTCAGTCCCGTTTTCTTTCGTTTCTTCCTTTGTCTGAGCTGCCGTAGTAGCCTTCGGCACATAGCCTCCGTCTGTTCCCACGCTCTCGATAGGCTTTCCTTCCTTGTACATACCAGTATCAGCTGAATTTTGGCGCTGATCTTTTTTACCATTTCACTTGGTACATAATTCTCATCATCGAATAAGACTGATGAAGCTTGATCACATTGCTCTCCAATGTCTGTGGAATGACGCAGGCGCCCTTTTTGCCCAAAATCCCGTCACTTCTGGCCTCTGGGAATCCTGCTGTAGCTGCAATGTGGTATTTGGTAAGGTTTTTAGCCATAGGAATCATATCATTTAAGGTAATACTGGTAAGGATCTGCGGAAATACCACTTCCATTACATTATTTACAACTGCAAAGTCCGCTTTCTTCAGCTTATCAAAACTGAGCTCGATCACCTTTCTCTGGCGCTCTGTACGGGCATAATCCGTATCCATCTTGCGCAGTCTGGCATACGCTACCGCCTGAACACCGTCCAGATGGTTCGGGCCGGCCTTCTTTAAATGATGGGAACCAACTCCGGTGGATTCTACCGTTTCTGTAATATAAGAATTGATATAGTAAAACTCTGCCTTGCTCAGCTCTACATCCACACCGCCCAGAATGTTGATGGAATCTGCCACAGCCTTCCAGTTAAAAGTCGCATAATCATCAATCTGTAAATCCAGATTCCGGTTCAAGGCCTCTACCGCCTGCTTTGGGCCGCCTCTGGAATAAGCTAAATTGATCTTATTATAGGAATTTTTCTCGTCTATGTTCAGATAGGTATCTCTGAATACGCTCACCAGCTTGATGGCGCCCGTCTCCTGATTGACTGTACAGAGTATGATAACATCAGACATATTCCCCTTGCCTACAGAGTTGTTCCGGCTGTCCACGCCGAAAAGAGCCACAGTCCAGTACCCCTTCATCTGCTCCTCTTTTCCACAGAAATATAGGGATTTGTCATATCTGCCTGATTAAACTCCGTATCCGTCTGCATATTGGACCACATCCGCTTTCCCACCAGACACAGCCAATAACTGCAAAGCCGTAATCTGAGCTGCGATCAGAAGGATAAGCCCCCTGAGGGTAAGTCCGCCAAAAACCGCTTTGGCCCGCCGCTGCCTCTGCCGCCTGCCCGTCTGCTGCGGACTTTATCCGTACTTCGTCCCGCTCTGTACCCTGTGCTTTTTTCGCGCTCTGGAACGGTTCTCCGGCCGGTACTCTCCCTGTGGCTTCCCGCCCCAAACTCTATTTCCTCTTCTTCGTCAAAATCACTGTCCAGATCCATATAGGAATCCTCTTCCTGCTCTCTGCGGAAAGCGGTGCTTCGTCTGGGACGTTTTCCCTCTGTCTCAGCCTGACGGAAGGCAGGGACAAAGGTATGACCTGTGTTCCCTGCCTTTGGCCTGCGTGCTTCCTGTTCTTCCTCCGGATCAAATCCGAACTCAAATTCATCGCGATTCATATGTTCATCCTCACTGCATCAGTATGCATTTTTATTGATAAAGCCTTTAAAGATTGTCAAAAACATAATCTTAAAATCAAAACCAAGGCTCCAGTTTTCGATGTAATACAGATCATGTTCGATCCGTTTGGTAATGGAAGTATCCCCCCGATAGCCGTTTACCTGAGCCCAGCCTGTCAGCCCGGGCCGCACCTGATGCTTGATCATATAGCGGGGAATCTCCTCCTTGAACTTTTCCACAAACAGCGGCCGCTCCGGCCTTGGCCCTACCAGACTCATATCCCCGATCAGGATATTGTAAAACTGGGGCATCTCGTCAATACTGGTTTTTCGTATAAAGCGGCCCACCGGCGTTACCCTTGGGTCATGGGGCGTAGTCCAGCGTGTTTTTTCCTTTCCCGGATCCTGGACCTCCATAGAACGGAACTTGTACATCTTAAAGGGCCTGTTGTGGAGGCCGATCCGCTCCTGACTGTAGAAAATGGGCCCGGAGAGGTCAGCTTATGAGCCTGCCGTAAGGAGCATCACCGGAGAGAACAAAGAAGGCCGAAAAGAGCTCCTCCAATGTCCACAATCCGCTTTACCGTAGCGTTAAATACGTTCGTCAGAGGCACATGGCGGATATGGATCACCGGCAGTCCCTGAAGATCCTCCATATAGGGAATCGTAGGTATAATATTATTGTAATCCGGAATGAATTTGGTATGAACGCCGGATTTCTCACAGACTGCCACGATTGATTCCAGATTTGAATACTCATTGATACTCAGGGTAATGGCAATTTCATCCAGCGTATTTGCTGCCAGAACGCTTTCCAGCTGGTTTATGGTTCCCAGGATCCTGACATTTTTATAGGCATATCCTGACGGTCTGCCGTCATCCAGGATCCCCTGGATATGATATCCCCACTCAGGATTTAAAGCCACCCGGTCAATAAAGCCTTCCGCCGCCCGGCTGTAGCCACTAAAGGATGTGCTTCTGATTATAGCCGTTGGTGCGCAGAGAGCGCAGAAAAGGCGGATCGCCATACGTTCCGCTTCCAGCAAAGGATATTTAAAACGAAAAAGCAAAGAAGCATCCTGGTGGAGAAATATCCCAGGTGGATAATGATATTTCTTCCGCCAAACAGGATCAGCGTAAAGAACATAAGGCCGATCACATTGGCCTTGCAGATGTTGGCAAACTCTGATCTGCGTCCCTGGATCCGCTTCGGCACATAAAGGTGAAAACAGGCATTTAACACCAGATACACCGGTATGATAAATATAAGCGCCGCAAAATAAACGGGCGGTTCCAGAGTTTTCACATTGTATTCCAAAGGGATCACTTTTCCGCTGACTATGATCAGCCAGGCAAGAAAATATGCCAGAACCGTCATAACCACATCCAAAAGGACATGAATCCGGTTCAGCTTCTTTTGATTATCTTTTATCATGGAAAATCACCTGATATTCAGTCTCATCCGGCAGAACCCTTTCTTCAGGCACTCTGCCGGGTGCTCCTATTATAGCTTATTTAAACTCAAGATTCTATAACATTTATCTTAAAATATGATAAAATTCGCCTTTTTACTTCCTTTTTTCCAGCTGCCTTAAGGAAAATTCGTAGAAATACAGAAGAGTACCTGTAAATAATTCCCATTCGATTGCCAGATAGTTTTTCAAATGCTCCGGTCTGTATCCTACCTTTTTACATTTCCCTGCTGTTGCCAACCCTTCCTTCACGCCTGCAAGATAATCCGCTCCAAAGCCGCGCTTTTTAAAGAACAGATATTTCACAGCCCATTCCTGCGTCCAATGGGGCAGGGCGTTGACAAGCAGCTGCAGAGGAGGCATATTTTTGTAATTTAAGTAAATGTTATTCCGGGCCGCCAGCCGTACCTTAAAAGAATTATACTTGGAGCCGCTGGTTCCGCTGCCCACATGGTACACAACTGCGTGAGGACAGTAAACATTGTCATAGCCTGCGATCCTGGCCCGGTAGCCTACGTCAATGTCCTCTAAAGTACAAAATGCATCTCGTCAAAATACCCGATTTTTTCAAAGATCTCCCTGCGGTAAATGGCAGCTCCGGCGCAGGCGGAAAAGACTCTGCAGGGGTGGCTGTAGCCCCCGGAGGAACGTCCTACGCCCCTCTGATACGCCCAGCCAAGGAGGCTGTACATATCTCCTGCATCATCCATCTTATCCTTGTGATACATCTGGATCATCTTGCTGCTGACAGAAAAAATCTTAGGCGACCTCTCAATGGCCTTAACCATTTCACCGATAAAATGGCAGTCCGGCTCTGTATCATTGTTTAACAGAAGCACATAGGCGTCTTTGCCGCCCTGATCCCCACATTAACCGCCCCGGAAAAACCGGTATTGGTATCCAGAAAAATCGTGGGGATCTGATGCTCCTTAAGCCACTCCACACTGCCGTCCGTGGAGCCGTTGTCCACCACCAGGATCTGAAATTTGTGGTAAATCTGCAGCTCCAGCGCCTTAAAGCAGGGTTCCATGAATTTAATCCGTTATAATTGGGTATGATCACAGTGACCTTGATTCGATTGCTCATTTTCCTTCCTTTTCCTCCGGCCCATAGGCATCGTACACAGACAGGTCATAGGGTTCTCCGATCTTCTCCTTCAAGAGATCACGAAGGGCAAAATTAGACTTGCGGAGCGTGAGATTGGGGTTGTAGTAAGGATCTCCCTGCTCCAGGATCTCCGGCCATTTTTTATGGAACATGGCAACCTCCCGGTTAAAGCGGGCCACCTTTTCCGGCGTGTCCTCCAATCCCCTGGACTTGGATTCATAGTGGTAAAGGCAGGCATAAGGCGCATATACTACCAGTTTCCCCAGCGCCCGCACTTTCATACAGTAATCAATATCATTAAAGGCGACTGCCAGCTCTGTGCTTAAGCCTCCCACAGTCTCAAAGACGGATTTCTTTGTCATCAGACAGGCTGCAGTGACTGCGCTGTAGTCCTGTGCACACATGGCACGGTGGAAGTAGCTGTTCTCAGCCTTGTGAAGGCCGATAAAGGTATGGCCCGCAATCCCGCCAAAGCCACTACCACGCCTGCATGCTGGATGGTGTCATCTGCATAAAGCAGTCTTGCTCCCACGATCCCCACATCCTCACGCTGGCAGAAGCCCAGCATCTCCTTTATGCTGTCCGGCTCTAAAAGCTCTGTATCATTATTTAACAAAAGAAGATACTCGCCGGATGCAAAGGATGCTCCGAAATTATTGATGGCTGAATAGTTAAAGCCCTCCTTCCATGTCACTACCTTAACATTGGAATGAGCTCCTGAAGCTTTTTATAATATGCAAAGGTCTCCGGACTGGTACTGTTGTTCTCCACAACGATAAATTCCAGATTCTGATAGGTGGAACGCTCCATCAGAGAACGGATACAGGTATCCAGATCCTGGCTGTGGTCTTTATTGGGAATGATCACAGACACAAGGGGTTCTCCCTGAATCTTAAAATGCGTGTGGTAAATGCCGTAATCCACACCCTTTTCCACGGATTCTGACGGGATTCCCACTCGCTCATAGTGAGCCATAACCGCTCTGGAGCCTGCCTCGAAAGCGTACATCTTACTTTCCGGATTGCTGGCTGTGGACCCCTGATGGCAGCGCCAGTGGTAGAGCACCTTTGGAATATGAACGATTTTGGCGGCTTTTTCCGTACACCGGAAATAAAATCATAATCCTGAGCACCGTCAAACTCCTTCCTAAAGCCTCCAACCTGATCCAAAAGGCTCTTTTTTACTACAAACAGATGGCAGATATAATTGACACTGGTAAGAAGATCCGGGTTAAATCAGGCTTGAAATGCGGATCAAACAGCGCCTTTCCATCCATATCCAGCTTATCCTCATCGGAATAAAGGACTTCACAGTCCGGATGCTCGTTGACTGCCTTTACCACCTCATAAAAGGCGTGCTCCGGAAGGGTATCGTCGTGATCAGCCAGGATCACAAAATCGCCGGAAGCCATTTCAAGAGCCGCATTGGTATTGCCGGAAATGCCCTGTTTCCGCCCAGCACCGCATAGCGTACTCTGGGATCCTTCTGGGCGTAGCGCTTTAATACCCGTTCCACGCTCTGTCCTCTGGGACTGCCGTCTGCAATGCACAGCTCCCAGTTGGTATAGGTCTGATCAATGATGGAATCGATCATTTCCCGAAGATAATGCTCCGGGGTGCGGTAGAACGGGTATAACCACAGAAAGAAGGGGCTCATATTCAAAACGCGCTTCCCTCTGGGTCTTTAACTCCTCCTCTGTGGGCTTTGTAAGCTCATACCACTCGCTGTAGTCATAGTCATTATCAAGGCCCTGAAGCTTGTGACAGGACTTCTTTATCAGAGCCTTAAGTCCATTTCCTTCCAGAAATCTGCAGCCACACGGACGGTCTCCATGTTCATCAGGTCCTTAATCTTTTCCATCCGCTTATGAGCCACGCTGGAAGCTTTGCGATCAGCTCTTCATTATACTTGATCTTTGCCTGGCGTCCCTCACAGCGGATCAAAAGCCAGTAGGTCTTTCCTCTCTCATAGGGGAACTGGATGTCAAAGCCAAAGTCCCTGTCATACGTCTTTTTGAAATAAATCTGGCTCACATCATCTCTTCTGGTCGTAACCAGCTTATATTTCACCGGGTTATGGCGTTCATCCTCTACCCGGAAGGTCGCCCTGCTTTCCGGAGATTTTCCCAGAACCCATCCGTTTAATGTAATGGAATTTTCACGGATCCGCACAATGTCTATCTTATTACTTCATCCTTTTTCCTTCCTCTTTCTCTTCCGGCTTCTCATCAAAATTCAGGCGCTCCGCTTCAATCACCAGAGGCCGCTTCATGACTCTCTGATTGATGCTCATAATGTATTCGCCCAGAAAACCGATGAAAAAGAGCTGGACAGAGCCCAGAAACAGCATACCGATCAGCATGGGAGCCATACCGGCCGGAAAACGGTTCCACCAGATCAGCTTCATTACCAGATAAACAAGAGCGATCAGCATACTGACCGCGGCGCAGACCCCTCCGAAAATCGTAGCAAGGCGCAGCCCCTCTTTTGTATAGGAAGTAACGCTTAACATGGCTGCGTCGTAAAGGCGGTAAAAGTTATTATGCGTCTTTCCTGCCCTTCTCTTTGGCTGCTCGTAGGGAATCTCCTTGCGCTTATAGCCAAGCTCTGCCACAATCCCCCGCAAAAAGGCGTAGGATCATCCAGCGGCGTAGGATTTCAATAAACTCCCTGTCATAAAGGCCGGAGCCGGTAAAATGCTCGATCTGCTCCACATCTGACAGCTTTTTGATGGTCTTGTAGTAGCAGGTACGGAGCCAGTACATAAATTTGTTCTCCTGACTGCTGGTCTTGATCCCGATTACGATCTTGTAGCCGTTTTCCCACTCACGGACATATTTGGGAATCATTTCCACCGGATCCTGGAATCTGCCACCATTTCAATGACGCAGTCTCCTGTCACCTGGAGCATACCATAGTAGGGGGAGTTAAACTGTCCGAAATTGCGGGCATTAAAAATCGCCTTGATCTTCGGATCACTGCTGCACAGAGTCCGCAGCACCTCCCTCGTTCCGTCCGTCGAATCATTGTCAATAAAGACCAGTTCGTAATCGTACTGGGGAAGTTCATTTTTCAGGATATCTGTTACCGCCTGGCTGATGGCCTACATTTTCGACCTCATTGTAGCAGGGGATCAATATGCTGACCTTTTTCATTTGGATGTACATCTCTTTCTAAAATAATCTTGTAATGGTTTATGGGAGCATCTGGCGGATGCCCTGGGAAAAGGAATACGCTTCCTTAAAGCCTCCGGTCAAGGCCGCCAGCTTCTCTACGGAAGGCCGCTACAGACAGGGCCCCTTCCTTTGCCTGAACAAAGGAGCCGTATTCCAGACTTCCTCTTCCTCCCGCCTCTTTCCAGACCTCCTCCACAAAGGAGCGCAATACCCGCGTATCCCTGCTGGCAACATTGACAATCTCGCTGATTTTCGGGCTGTCCTTTTCAGACGGAAGATGGCGGTACAATTCATATACTGCCTGAACTGCGTCTTCTATATACATAAAGTTCCACTGATGAAGGCAGGCGCTTAGGGAAACGCTCTTTCCCTGGGGCAGCTCCCGCACCAGAGTGGAGATAATCGACCAGGGGTGATCCCCGGGGCCGTAGACACTGAAAAACCGCAAATGGAAATAGTGAAGCCCCAGCTCTTTGCACAGAGGAGCCGCCTTCTGGTAAATTCCCACTTGGCCTTTCCATACTGGTTAATGGGGGCGCATTCCCTGTCCTCAGACATGATTCCGTCCGTAAGTCCATACTCCACCCGGGAGCCTGCATCCATAAAAACAGAGCAGGAAAGAGCTTTGCAGCCCGGATACATTCCAGAGAACCTGCCACATTTTTGGCTGAACTTCCGGAGAATCAATCTCCTGACGGTTTACACCGCCCCAGGCAAAATGGAAAAATGCGTCTGCAGAACCAATCTGTGAAACACAGTCTCCGGCCCGTCCATGGACCAGGGAACGATGTGCAGGTTTTCGTGAACCGGAAGCGCCTTAAGATTAGGGGAATCCGGACGGGACAGGGCAAAAACCTCTGCCCCTTCTCTCAAAAACAGGGCCGCAAGGTAACTGCCGATAAAGCCGGTTGCCCCTGTGATAACGATTCTCATAAGCTGTCCTCCTAGAGCATTTCCAGATGATTGGAACGCATGGCCCGGATCTCCACCTCAGGACCAAATTTCTCCCGGATCAGGGCCGCAATCTCATCCGTATAGCCGGGAGCAGTGATAATGACGGCGTCCACCGGATGCTCCTCAAAATAGGACGGAGCTACGATGGGAAGATGGGAGGCCGGAGCAAATTTTCCCTGTTTAAAGGGAGCGGAATCAATGATATACTCTGCCTTCTTTCCAAGGCTGGTTGTAGCTGCAGCGTAAAGCCTGATGACTGGTCCCAGATGGCTGCTTTTTCTTCCAGGCATCCAGATACTTCATATAGGTATCCATCTCCCGGCGCAGATTCACATAGCAGTCCAGCAGATTGCCTGTTTCCATCTGGGACGCTTGCGCACAATAACGGCAAGCGTATCCCTGTTTATCACCTCTGCTTCCTCTACCACAAAGCCCGTACGCTCCAGCAGGGAAGTCAGCGTATCAAAGGTATAGTAGGCAATGTGATCCCGGATCAGCTCATAATAGCTGCTGTGATCCATAATATACTCAAAGCTTGGAACGGTAAGAAGTCCCATCCCGTCATCTTCCAGATTATTGTAAATACAGCGCAGCATCCCTGCCGGATCCGGCTGATGCTCCAGAAAATTAAAAGATAAAAATACATCATAAAAGCCGCCTGGGATCACCGTATCCGCATGTTCTGTAAATCCCTGCTCCACTGCAAGGCCCTGAGCCCTGGCAAGCTTAACCAGCGCCGGATCATGCTCAATCCCGTGACCCTCTACCGGAAATTCCTCTAATACTTTTAAAAATTCTCCCTGTCCGCAGCCTACCTCGATAAACCGCTTTCCTTCTAAATGGTAAGTTTCGATCAGGTGCCTGTACTGTTTTCTGCGCAGCTCCGCCATAGTGGTGGAGTATCCCCCGGCGCGAATCACATCCCGGTAATAATCCACCGGCTCGCAGTCAAACTGCACCAGTCCGCAGCCCATGCACTGGCAGAGATCCAGAGTAAGCCCCTGATCCTCATCTACATGATCTTTATCCGGCATATGCTGGGCAGAAGCCGGCATATTGTCCAGCGTAAGAAGCGGCGTCTCCCATAAAGGAGCACCGCAGGCAATACAACGTTTCATCTAAATTTCTCCTTTTTCTCCTGTACCATCCGGCGGATCCCCTCCGAAAAAGGATCTGCTGGGTAAAGCCCACTGCTGCCTTTAATTCGTCAATTCCGGCATCAGCGATACCATGCCCTCCGCATTGGGCGGCCTGTCTCCGAAATGATAGCTTCCCAGACTGCCACAGAGCCGGTGCAGCTCTTCTATATAATCCCGCAGCGGGCGGGTATCTTCCCCCGCCACATTATACACGCCGGCCGGTGCTTTGCCAAGAAGAAGTTTTACCAGCAGTTCTGCGGCCTCGGTCACATAGAGGAAATTCCACTGCTGGGTACAGGTCCCATTCCATATGGCCTCCCTTTAAAAAGGTGTCAATGCAGGTGGAAATCAAAGACCATGGGTGATCTCCCGGGCCATAGACGCTGAAAATACGGGTATGGATATAATCCATGTGAAGCTGGCCGGCCAGTTCCCCGGCCTGTCGGCAGACCAGCACCTTATCCTTGCCGTACTCAGATACCGGATGGCAGGCTGATCCTCCCTCATGGGAGAATCGCAGATCCCGTACTCCGCCTGAGAGCCTGAAAAAAGGAACCGGCTGCAGCCAAGGGCTCCTGCTGTTCTGACAGCCGAAAGCGCATAGCCGATGTTTTTCGCCTGAAGAGCCGGATCCTGCCGGTTGGCGCTTCCCGCTCCCTCCCAGCCAAGATGCAGCCAGGCAGAGGCGTCTGTGATATCCATCTCCCTTCAGGCGTTCTATCTCGTTTAAATTACATTCCCAGAATCCC
>ENA-OQHP01000525-OQHP01000525.1-human-gut-metagenome-genome-assembly--contig:-NODE-525-length-12313-cov-1.758329_pt1 | contig 12313 bp, 15 predicted proteins | sample MGYA00242563_ERZ504717 | MGnify/ENA primary metagenome ERZ504717 (study PRJEB26092, sample SAMD00036212) | human gut metagenome | host: Homo sapiens | study: EMG produced TPA metagenomics assembly of...
GTCTTGTCCTTTTCCTTGTGGATAGATGGGCTGATGGATGGTCAGCTTCAACGGATGCCAGGAGAGCAGTTTGCCCGTGCGCGGCAAAATATCGAAAGAGCCGCTGATGCTCATCGGTACGACCGGAAGCTGCAACTGGTCAGCCAAAAGGAAAGCTCCTTTCTTGAATTCGTTCATGCGACCGGTAAAGGTTCTTCTGCCTTCCGGGAATACTACGAGTGAAGTACCTCCCTGCAAGATTTTTTCTGCCCGTTTGATAGTTTCATACACTTTGCGCGGACTGGATTTGTCTACGAAGATGAAACCGGCCGATTCGCAGGCTTTTCCTACGAAAGGAATGCTGCGCAGACTTTTCTTCATCATCCATTTGAAGTTTCTTCCCAAAAACCGTAGATAAGGAATATGTCGAAAGCTCCCTGATGGTTGGCCACGAATACATACGATGTTTTGTGGTCAATGTTTTTGTGTCCTTCCACTTTCACCGGAAGCAGAAACAGGAAACAAGTGAGCTGTGACCAGATTTTTCCCGGGTAATACCCCCAGAAGTGTCCGTTACCCAACCAGCATCCTAACATGGTGGTCAGGGCGGTCAGGATGGTCAACACAAGAAAAATGGGAAGCCCGATACAGATTTGGTAAATGATGTATAAGAATCTCATAAGTGTGATAGATTTTATTGGATTGATTTGTTATTTCCTTTTTTTAATGTGAGAACGGTAATTTCCGGCCAGGCACCTAAGCGGCATGGGGAAGAGCACATAGCCTAACCCAATGTTGACGTATAGTCCCCGGTTGCCTTCCAGATACAGTCCTCTGTGTTCCGGATAGATAAACTTGGACACTGAGAAGCCGAACAGACTGATTTGCATGTCGTGGGTATGACCTGACAGGGTAAGCTGTACCGAGGTGTCTGGAAGCACTTTCCGGCGCCAGTGTGTCGGGTCGTGACTTAACAGCACTTTGAACATGCCGTCTGTGCCTTGCAAAGCCTTGGGCAAGTCGCCTCTGTCGGGGAAAGGCGGTTTCCCGCTGTTTTCCACGCCGGCTATGGCAATGGAATCCGTACCTTTATATATAATACGATGGTCATTTTGCAGCATGCACCATCCCATACGGTTTTCGCGTGCAATCAGGCTGTCTACGTTGGCCAGACGGGCCTGCTCGTTCTCCCATTTTACATAGGAACCATAGTCGTGATTTCCCAGGACGGAATACACCCCGTCGCGGCTTTCAGTTGTGAGAACACGGGCATAAATTCCAGCAGTTCGTCAGCGCGGCTGTTCACGATGTCGCCGGTGAATACAGCCAAATTGGCATTTTGCCGGTTACAGAGGTCGATGGCTTCTTGAAGTGCTTTTCCATTCCCTTTCCAGCTTCCGGAATGAATGTCCGACAATTGCAGGATGCGGTATCCGTCGAATGCGTCCGGAAGGTCGGGCGAATAGAAGGTGACTTCTTTCACCTGAAAGTTTTCCTTTCCCTTGATGGCTCCGAACAATACATACCCAAAGGTGAGTAGTGCAGGTGCTAAGGCTATCCATCCGTGAGGAACAGGACGTTTCACCAGCCTTCTGAAGAGTTTCAGCAAGATACTGGTCAGCATGAATACCGTTTTAGGTATGGTTACGCACAGGGCTACAATCAGGTAAGTACCGAAATATTCATGTAAGGTGTCGTGACCAATCAGGAAGATGACCAGAATAAGCAACAGCAAAACAGTAGGCAGCCAGTAAGCCCGTTTCCACCTCCTGTGGTGCAGGCTGGTCAGATACGTCTTGTATATGTACCAGTCGGGTAGCAGAAACAAGACTAAGAATATCAGTGACACGCGTAGTAGAATCATATTTGTGTACTCATTTTAGGGTTGCAGATTGGCTGCGAGGTATTTTCGCAGTACGTCGGCATCTATCTTCCGGCGGGAAGCATAATCCATGAGTTGCTCCTCATCGATTTTTCCTACCGAGAAGTAGCGTGAAGCCGGATGAGCAAACATCAGTCCGCATACCGAGGCATGAGGCTGCATCATTCCGTTCTCTGTCAGATGTATCCCGATGCGTTTCATGTCAATAAGCTTGTCGAGCAGAAAGCTGACCGATATGTCGGGCAGGGAAGGATACCCCACGGCAGGACGTATGCCTGATAGTCTTCGTTGAGCAACTGTTTCATGGTCAGCTTTTCGTCCTTGGCGTATCCCCATACCTCTTTGCGCAGGGTTTCGTGTATTTTTTCAGCTGCGGCTTCTGCCAGACGTTCACCCAATGTCTTGATGAGCAAGGACTGGTAGTCGTCATGGCTGAATTCTTCTTCCATAGCAGGATCGATGGTCGTGGCGAATCCTCCTACCGTATCCTTGATGCCGGAAGAAAGGGGACGCACAAAGTCACTCAGGCAGAGAAACGGGTCGTCGGGGCGGACGCGGGTTTGCTGACGGAGCAGAGGAAATAAAGTGCCCTCTAACCACAGGTTGTCGCCTTCGGCATTGGCTTCCATCAGGCGATAAATGGCATAGACCTTGTATTTTCCGTCAATCTTGTTCAGCATGCGTACCGCTTCTTTGTGCAGTTGCATGGCTTCGGCAGCTTGGCACGTTCAGCTTCAGGAAATGAGCCAGCCACCCGGCGCGGCAGGCATCACACCCATGAATGTCGGCAATGGCTGCGTAACGAGGCTGAAAACCCCATGCGTGGAAAAATAAATCCAGTTGATGTATTCAGCCAGGTCGTGTATGTCGTAACGGACGGTCGTGATGTCTGTTTTCATTTGATTTCTTTTAGCGTTCAAACCGAAGGGCTTGTCCACGGTGTGCTTTGGTTACTTTTCCATTCTCGTAAACTGCCGTACCGTTGACAAATGTCTTTTCTACTTGTGCATGGAAAGTGCGGCCTTCCATCGGACTCCATCTGCACTTGCTTTCAATGCAGTCGGTGGTTACGGTCCATTCCTTATGCGGATTCAGCAGAACCAGGTCGGCCTGATAGCCCGGTCGGATAAATCCTCTTTGGCTAATCTGGTAAAGCTGGGCCGGTGCATGACACATTTTCTGTACCAGCTGTTCGATAGACAGGAGGCCTTCGTGTACCAGTCGTAGATGCTGACCAGTGAGAACTGCAGGGTCGGCATACCCGATACGGCTTCAGTGCTCCTCCTTCTTTTTCACTCAACAGGTGGGGGCATGGTCGGTGGCAATGACGTCAATCAGGTTGGTAGTCAGAGCCTTTCTCAGCGCATCACGGTCGGCCTTTGTCTTGATACTGGGGTTACATTTGATGCGTGCCCCGAATTGCGCATAGTCTTCATCACAGAACATAAGGTGCGATACGCAGGCTTCTGCCGTAATTTTCTTTTCGTGGAGCGGGCGGTCTTCTAGCAGACCTAACTCGCGTGCCGTACTGATATGAAGGATGTGCAGACGGGCACCCGTTTCCTTCGCCAATTGTACGGCCAGTGCTGAAGAATGGTAACAGGCTTCCTCACTACGTATCAGCGGATGGAAAGAAATGTCCAGGTCTTCGCCATACTGCTGCTTGAAGCGTTCGGTATTTTCGCGGATAATCTGCTGGTCCTCACAATGGGTAGCAATCAGCATGCCCGCTTCTGAGAATATTTTTTTCAAGGCTTCCATGCGGTCTACCAGCATGTTTCCGGTGCTGGCCCCCATGAACAGTTTCACGCCGCATACGTGTGTCTTGTCCAGTGCCTTCAGCTGGTCGGCATTGTTGTTCGTGGCTCCGAAATAGAAAGAATAATTGACAATACATTTGGTAGCCGCATCCTTGAACTTGTTTTCTAGTGCCTCCAGGGTTGTGGTCTGCGGGTTACAGTTGGGCATGTCCATGAACGAGGTCACTCCTCCTGTCGCAGCCGCAGCCGTTTCGGTAGCCATGTCTGCCTTATGTGTAAGGCCCGGATCGCGGAAATGCACATGGTCGTCTATCACTCCTGGCAGCAGGAAGCATCCTTGCGCATCAATCTGTTCATCACATACGGCAGCGGGAGCACCGTCGCTTCAATGACTTCCTGTATTTTTTCTCCTTCAATCACTACGGAGCCGGCAAAACGGCGTCCTTCATTTACGATGATTGCATGATGTATCCATGTACGTTTCATAACCCTTTTCAATTAGTGTGTTTAGGATATTTTTTGAACCAGCTGTCCCATTTCAGTTGGATGACGCCGAATACGGCTTCTCCAAAGATGCTGCTGTTCATCTTGGAAGTACCTAATTCGCGGTTGATAAAGATGACCGGTACTTCTGTGATATGGAATCCGCATTTAAAGGCGGTGAATTTCATTTCAATCTGGAAAGCATATCCTTTGAAACGGATGTGGTCCAGATGGATGGTTTCAAGCACTTTCCGGCGGTAGCATACAAAGCCGGCAGTAGTGTCATGAATGGGCAGTCCGGTAATGAACCGCACATATTTGGAGGCAAAGTAGGACATCAGTACTCTTCCCATAGGCCAGTTCACCACATTGACTCCGCTTACATAGCGTGAACCGATGGATACATCGGCCCCTTCTTCATGACAAGCCTTATAAAGTCTTGGCAGGTCATTGGGGTTATGGCTGAAGTCGGCATCCATTTCAAAGATGTAGTCGTATCCCTTTTCGATAGACCATTTGAAGCCGGTGATGTAAGCTGTTCCCAGTCCGAGTTTGCCTTTTCGTTCAATCATGAACAAACGTTCGGGGAATTCCTTTTGCAGACGGCGTACGATGTCGGCCGTTCCGTCGGGAGAGTTGTCTTCGATGACCAGAATATGGAATGTCTTTTTCAGTCCGAATACTGCCCGGATTATATTCTCGATGTTTTCCTTCTCATTGTAAGTAGGAATAATCACGATACTGTCACTTGTTTGCATGGCGTTTCAATTATATCTGTGCAAAGATAGAAATAAAAATGTGATTCTTTTTAGTGGCAGGTTTATTTCTTTGTAATGCGTGTGAGATGAAATAAAAACGCTTATACAAAAATACCTCGACACGTAGCTGTCAAGGTCTCGACACGTACGAGTCGAGACATCAGCACGAACGTGTCAAGACCTCGTCACGTACGTGTCGAAGTAAATTTAACTATGATTTTAGAGTAGTGTAAAAAAACGTTTTGAAAAAACTGGACTTATATTGAATTCCTATCGTTTTATTTAAGGTATTTGTTGCGATGCTTTCCTGAATTTTATTCTCATCGTTTGGTCATGGAAGATAAAATGCCTATCTTGTGACAGAATCAGTTAAATGAAAAGGACTATGGAAGTAAAACATGATGCATCCCGACAGGAGTTCTATGTGGAACTGGAGGGACATAGAGCCACGTGGCTTATCAGATTCATGACGAAGGATTGGATATTCGGCACACGATTGTGCCGGAAGCCATTGGAGGAAAAGGTATTGCTTCTGCTTTGGTGAAGGCGGCCTACGATTACGGGCGCTGCAAAGGACTGAAGGCGATAGCTACCTGCTCTTATGCCGTGGTCTGGCTACAGCGGCATCCTGAATACCAGGGAGAAGTAAGCAGTGATTATATAGGAAAAGGAAGCTGTGCCCTGTGAGGGCGCAACTTCCTTTTTTCTTATTTAGTTGCGATAGACTTTCTTTTTCTTGATGAAGAACAGCCAGCGCAGGAAAGAAGCGGTGAAGGTGTGGCTGAAGGAATTGATTTCGTCGGTACGTTCGTCAATGTCGTCCAGCAGCCTTTCTGCATCTTTCTCGGAAAGCATACCGTTGTTGATGAGCTGTTTCACGGTGCGGCGTTCATTGCTCAGCAGCATGCGGATGGACTTGATGGTCAGTGCATGGCCGTATGCTTTGGGGAAATTGTCAGCCAGATTATTGATAAAGGCACTCATACGATTGATGTTGTCATTTATTTCTTCCCGTAATGTGTCTAACACGGAGTCCTGTTCGCCGGTCACCCATTCTGAGGCACGCAGGTCGTCCAGCAGTTTCAGGCTTCCTTTCTGAAGAATGATGAATCCACGTCCTAAATCGTACACCACCGTGATGCGTTCGCGGAAATAGAAGGTCATCCAGTTCTGCAGATAAGGAATGTTCCGCAGTGTGTTCAGCAGGTCTGTACGCTGGCAGAACTTGAAAATAGAGGTGCGGACGTTCAGCGGGTAGTTCCCGTCGTGGTCATACAGTTCATCCAGCGAGTTCATGAGCCGGAGGAATACGGGCTTGGAGATGACTCCTTCTTCATAGATTTCCCGGCAGATGGCTTTTTCCTTATCCAATACACGCAGACGGATTTCCGGCAGCATGGCTTTGTTTTGTGGATTCTTGGCCGGCTCCTGCGGTTGTGCGGTCATGTAACTTTCCACTTTGTGCCAGTTGGCTCCTTCTAAGGCGTCTCTTTTTTTCAATCCTTCCAGGTATTTTTCGGAATTGTCGCGTATCGACTTCTCAATGCGGTAGGCCAGCATGGTACGTGCAGAAGGTACGTGAGTCAGTCCCAAACGGTTCAGCAGTGCGCGCATGGTGGTGGCATTGATACAGAGTGTCAGGGTAACGATGCCGGCCGTGAAGAACAATACCTGGCTGCGGATGTCCTCTGGAATAGCCGGGGTATAAGATACCATCAGGGCTAAGGTCATGGCCAATGCACCGCGCAAACCTCCCCAGGTAAGGATAACTGATTCGCGTCGGGTCAGTCCGTATCCCAAGCGTTTCATGACTGGGTAAAGCAACATAATCATGGCAAAGCGGATAAGGTTAAGGGCGATGTAGATAAGTATCAGCACGCCTAATGCTCCCCAGGAAAAATCCACTTTTTCGGCAATGACTACTCCCACTAAGATAAAAATCAGGGTATTGGCTATGTAGGTCAGCAGTTCCCAGAAATGCTCCATGAACGTATTCACCTGCGGTTTCAACCGGGGTTTTCCTACGTAAGTGACGGTCAGTCCGAAAGCCACGAGGCAATCACTCCCGATACGCCAAGATAATATTGGGAGAGAATGAAGGTGAGGTAAGCTGCTAAGATGATGACACTGTTTTGTACCATCTCTTCCGAGTTGATGCGCGTGATGAACCAGATGACAATCCGTGCCAACAGAAATCCTAAAAGGGTACTGAGGCCCACTTCACGGATAAACGTAATGACAGGAGAGGCATGAGTGGTTTCTCCGGCGGCGTATGCTCCGAAGAAAAGCATGAAGCAGACGATGCCTGTACCATCGTTCAGCAGGGATTCCGCATCGACAAGGGTAGAGAAGCGTTTGCTGGTTTTCAACTCGTGCAGCAGGGCTACTACGGCTACCGGGTCGGTGGCACTGATTAAGGCTCCGAACATCAGTGCAAATGCCCATGTCCACGATTCAAAACCGGGGATGAAGGTTGCTCACTCCCATCATGAGGGTGCCCGTGAGCAGCATGCAGATGATGAGTCCCGGTGCCGCCAACAGGGTGGCGTTGGCCAATGTCTTCTTGAAAATGTGCAGGTTGAGTTCGTAGGCTGCATCGAATATCAGGATGGGCAGGAAAAGATAAAGAATCAGGTCGGGATTGATGTTGGCGACGGAACTGACTGCATCATGCAGTTCCGGCAGCGATTGAAAAACGCCCGTACGGTTCATGACTCCTAAAATGATTCCAATGGCAAACAGCCCCACCGTGTAGGGCAGGCGGCTGTGTTTGAGCAAGGATTTCAGTATTGCTCCGATAATGAGTCCCCCGATAGTGAGCAGCAAGGGGGCGAGGAAAGTGTATTCTTCCATAGTTTTGATATCAGCTAAAAATGAGCATTTGAATTTTAAACAAAGTTAAAGAATCAAATGCTCATATACAATGGGATTTTTACTTATTTCTTTTTCGCGCTTGCGATTTCTTGGGCCATTTTCCGTGCGGTGGCGCGGTCGGGTTTCCCGGTTTCGGTTTGTGGAAGATGACGGACGAAGAAGGTCTGTTTCGGCCGCCAGTAAGTCGGAAGCTGGTCGTAAGCCTGTTGCTAATAGAGGGGATATATCGGTATTTTCTTCGCTTTCCAGCAGCAGAACGATGCATTCTCCAAATTTCGGGTCGGGCACGGCAGTCACCATGAAGGGAACCGACAGCGCAGTTTTCAGTGCATTCTCCACCTGTTCAATCTGTACCTTTACCCCTCCGGTGTTGATGGTATTGTCTTTTCGTCCCAAATATGGAACTGCCCCTGGGCATTGAACTCACAGATGTCGTTTGTGGTCAGTTCCTCTGCACAAACGGCTGGTGCTTCAATGGTCAGGGTGTTTTCCGGAGAGAGTGAAACCTTGACTCCCTGGAAGGGGGTGTACCAGTCGGAGGCATCCGGTCCGTTCAGTCGTCGCAGGGCGATGTGAGAAAGGGTTTCGGTCATTCCGTAGGTGCTCCATACGGCATGAGGAAATGACGCTAACTTCGTGGCTAATGTGCTGTCAATTGCTCCACCACCGATAATGAGATGACGTACTTGTTGCAGGCATTCCTTTTCGGCAGGTACTTGTAGCGAGTTGTACACCTGCATGGGTATCATGGCAGCAAACTCAGGAGCGGCATTTATCTCTGCTAAAGGATGTCCGCAAGGAGTAACAGGTAGCAGGTTCAGGCCGGCTACCAACGCACGGACGACCACCATTTTCCGGCAATGTATTCAGGGGCATGCAAAGCAAGGCGGTGTCTCCTTGTTTCAGACCTAAGAAACTGACAGTCAGCATGGCACTTTGCATCATGCGCTGTTTCTCTACCCGGAGCGGTTTGGGCGTTCCGGTAGAGCCGGAGGTATGTACCAGTACGGTGGTGCTGTCGTCAAACCATTCTGCTAAGAAATCGGCAAGTGAGGCCTGAAAGCTGTCTGCTCCATATTCCGCATGGAATCGTTTTTGCAGCAGGCTTTGTGATTCGCCTTCAGATATACGGACTTCATGAGCGGTGTAGCATTTTCCGTCAATCAAGATGGACTGACGGGCTATTTTTGTAATAAATGGAATGGCGTTCATGTCAGATGGTTTGCAGATAAGTCGGGAAATCGGGTGTCTTTTCTTCAGGATGGAACCATAGACAGTCGCCTTCAATGTGCAGCGGGTAGTCAATGTTGTCGGTGAAAAGCATACTGGTGCCCAGCCCCTGAGGCATTTTAGGTTGGAGAGTGGCACACCACTGTGCGATAGCATTGAGTCCGATATTGGATTCTAAGGCGGAGGTTACCCAATAGCCTATGCCTCTTTCCTGAGCCAATGTAATCCATTCCTTGCTTCCCTGGATACCTCCGTGCAAGGACGGCTTTAAGATGATGTATTGTGGGCGGATGGTATCCAGCAGCTGGATTTTCCGTTCCGTTTCATTTACTCCAATCAGTTCTTCATCCAGTGCGATGGGGAAGGGCGAAGTGGCACACAGTTCTTTCATGACCTCCCATTGTCCGGCGCGTACGGGCTGTTCGATGGAGTGGAGCTGAAATTCGTTCAGCTGTGTCAGTTTCCGTAAGGCATCTTCAGGACTGAAGGCTCCGTTGGCATCTACCGGAGTTCGATGTCGGCAGCTGAGAAATGGCGACGGATGTGAGCTAACAGTTCCAGTTCACGTTCAAATTCAATCGCTCCGATTTTTACCTTGATGCACCGGAATCCGGCTTTCATCTTTTCTTCTATGCGGCGGTACATTTCATCGAAATTACCCATCCAGATGAGTCCGTTGATAGGAATACCTTGTTCACCGCGACTGAAAGGGGTATCCCAAAATTGCAGACTGTTGGCCTGCAGATGGCAAATGCGGTTTCCAGTCCGAATAGTATAGAGGGGTAAGGGCGAAGTCTTCATAATCAATGTAGCCATTGGCGGCTGTTTTCTCACAGATTTCAGCTAGCAGGCGAGGATAATCGGGCAGGTCGTCGCAGCTTAACGCGGGCAGCGGAGCACATTCACCTACGCCATATTGTCCGGTTTCGGTGTCAGTAAGTAGCAGATACCATACCTGCCGGGTGTGATATACTCCGCGTGAAGTACCGGCCGGTTGTTTGAAATGAAGTGTGCGCGGAATGATTTTCAGTGTGTACATATTGGTCTGTTGTGAAGGGAATAAAAGCGGACAGAAAAGCGGAAATGGTTTCTGCTTTCTGTCCGATAAAAAATGAGATGAGAGAATAATCAGGGGAATTTAGGGTATTTGCTCCAGTCGGGTTTCCGCTTTTCGAGGAAAGCTTCCCACCTTCCTGTGCTTCTTCCGTCATGTAGTAAAGCATGGTTGCGTCACCGGCGAGTTCCTGAATACCAGCCTGTCCGTCAAGTTCTGCATTAAGTCCGGCTTTAATCATTCGCAGAGCGAGCGGACTGTGCTGCATCATGGTTTCAGCCCATTCTACCACTTCATCTTCCAGCTGGTCGAACGGTACGACTTTGTTGACCAGTCCCATATCCAGTGCTTCCTGGGCAGAATACTGGCGGCAGAGGAACCAGATTTCACGGGCTTTCTTCTGGCCTACGATACGAGCCAGATAAGAAGAACCAAATCCGGCATCGAAGCTGCCCACGCGAGGCCCTGTCTGACCGAAGATGGCGTTTCAGACGCAATGGTCAGGTCGCAGACTACGTGAAGCACATGTCCGCCACCGATGGCATATCCGTTGACCATGGCAATCACCGGTTTCGGGATGGAACGAATCTGTTTCTGTACGTCGAGCACATTCAGACGGGGAACGCCGTCAGTACCTACGTATCCGCCGTGGCCTTTCACGTGCATGTCGCCTCCGGAGCAGAAAGCCTTGTCGCCAGCTCCTGTCAGTACGATGACATTGATGTCCTGACACTCACGGCAGTAATACAATGCGTCACTGATTTCAGTAGTGGTGGTTGGAGTGAACGCATTGCGGTATCTCGGGCGGTTGATGGTAATCTTGGCGATTCCATTATAAAACTCAAAAAGAATATCCTGGTATTCCTTGATGGTTTTCCATTCTCTGGGTTGTGACATATTGCTATTTTTTTAGGTTGTGATAATACGTTTTTAGGTGTTCGATGTCCTTGTCCTTTTCTGTAAAGACCTCCATCAGCATGGGCTGTGAGGTAATGGATGGCTGGGTGAATACCTCTACCGCCTGGTCAAGTTCTTCTTCATTGTGGGCAGAAAGATACTGGAATCCCCGGTCTTCGGCCCATGCTTTGGCGGAAGTGCGGTGAGTGGCCGTAATGAAGCGTCGGCTGCTGTCTGCCATTTCCAGTCCCGGAAGCGCATGGAATATTTCTCCCCCTTCGTTATTGAGGAGCAGGATGCGTACATTGCTTCCGTAGTTGGCATTCCAGAGGCGTTCATGTCGTAGAAGAAACTCAGGTCGCCGATGAAGATGAAATTGAGTTTGTCGGACGCCGTAGCGTAGCCGATGGCAGTAGACAAAGAACCTTCTATACCGTTAGTTCCTCGGTTGGATAAAACCTCCACGTCGTTCGGGAGAGGGAAAAGTTGGGCGTAGCGCACAGTGGAGCTGTTGGCCAGGTGAAGGGAACAAGAAGTCGGCAGGTGATTGATGACTTTCCCGATGGCGCTCATTTCGGAGTAGGGGAATACGGCTTGCGGAATATTCTTCGACAGAGCTTCCCATGTGCGGGGGTATTCCGGTGTGCGGCTGTCCATCATCGGGGCAATCTTTTCTAAGAACTCAAACGGGTCCATCTCAATCACGGTGGTCAGTGAGCCGAAAAGGTCGGCCACCTGTCCGTCAGTAGCCACGTGCCAGTGTTCTACCGGCGGATGACGGCGAAGGAATTTCTTCAGTCGTTTGGAGATGATATGTCCTCCGTAAGTAATCAGTAGCTCCGGACGCATCTTCTGCTGGGCTTCGAAGTTCATGGAGCAGAGCAGTGGCTCGATGTTGCGGATAGGCATGCCCGGAATCGTCTGGTTGCTGATGTTCTCGGTAAACCAGGCAAAATGCTTGTAAAGCATCTTGGTGTATTTCTTGTCGAACAAATAAATCAGGTTCATTTGTCCCACTACGACCATCCGTCGCTGGTAGCGGTTCAAGCGGTCGATGAGTGGCTGGTAATCCTTGTTGTACACGTTCAGTCCTTGATAGCGGGTAATGACGCGTGCTTCGGGAGTTCCGTGACCGGTAGTTTAAAAACGGTTCGCTGATAGTACATTGATGTGTACAGTCCTTTCCCGTGATGGTCAAGTTCCATGAGTGCCTCATTGATGAGGCGGTTGCAGTACCATTCGTCTTCTTCACTCTGCACTTCCGGCAGGTTGACAGATTTTTTTCACCAAGTTCCGAATACGCCAGGCTGAGGGAGTGTCTGTCCGTCCATCTGTCCGATCCATGCGGCAGGGCGGTCGGCCGAAATGACGACAAGTGGCACCTGCTGGTAGAATG
>ENA-OQHP01000526-OQHP01000526.1-human-gut-metagenome-genome-assembly--contig:-NODE-526-length-12309-cov-1.967986_pt1 | contig 12309 bp, 19 predicted proteins | sample MGYA00242563_ERZ504717 | MGnify/ENA primary metagenome ERZ504717 (study PRJEB26092, sample SAMD00036212) | human gut metagenome | host: Homo sapiens | study: EMG produced TPA metagenomics assembly of...
TGAATTGTTGTATAGGGAACGATACTCCATAGAACGGACAAACGCGTGGATGGACAGTTTCAGAACTATTTTGAATCGATTTGATACAACGCTCAGAAACTGGGAATCATGGAACTACATCGCTTTTCCGTTATGCTATTGAGAAAATGTGCAAGGAAAAGAAAAGTTTAAATCACTTCAATAAAACGGGGATATATGCTTTTAGAGATAGAAAAAACAGGCTTTTGAGGTAAAAAAAAAAGGATTTTGGTTTTGTTGTTTATTTTTAATCATTAAATTTGAGGGGAAATAAAAGTAACATTTTTTGTGACGAGTATTAATTTATAACCTTAATATACAACTATGAGTTATTTACGATTTGACAAGACGATAATGACAAATCTGGAAGAAACTCTAACTAGAGAAATTCTTCGTACGAATCGGCTCGGGGGCTTATCATTGTTCGACAATTGTAGACTGTAATACGCGTAAGTATCATGGCTTGCTTGTGATACCTGTACCGGAGTTGGACGATGAGAACCATGTATTACTTTCCTCATTGGATGAAACTGTTATCCAGCATGGGGCCGAGTTTAATCTTGGCCTGCATAAGTATGGAGGTGACAATTTCAGTCCTAGAGGACATAAATACATCCGCGAATTCGAGTGTGAGAAAGTGCCGACAACAATTTATCGTGTAGGTGGTGTTGTTTTAAAGAAAGAGAAGTTATTTGTTCACCATGAAAACCGTATTCTAATAAGGTATACATTGGTTGATGCACATTCAGAAACAACTCTTCGTTTACGCCCTTATTTGGCTTTCCGCAGTGTACGACAGTATACACACGAAAATGCGCAGGCCAGTCGCCATTATGATGTGGTGGAGAACGGAATCAAGACATGCATGTATCCCGGTTATCCTGAACTTTACATGCAGTTGAGTAAGGAAAATCAATCTGTTTCCAGCCCGATTGGTATAGAGGCATAGAATATCCGAAAGAACGTGAACGCGGGTATGACTTAATGAAGACCTGTATGTGCCTGGTTACTTTGAGATTAGTATTAAGAAAGGGGAATCTGTTACTTCTCAGGTGGTGTAGCACCAATTGAAACTACTTCGTTGAATGCTTTGTTCGCAGCAGAAATGGAACAGCGAACACCTCGCAATAACTTCAAGAACTGCCTTATTAATTCGGCACATCAGTTCCTTAACAAGCAGGACGGTGAGTCGTATATCTTAGCCGGATATCCTTGGTTTAAGTGTCGTGCACGTGACATGTTTATTTCTCTTCCGGGACTTACTCTTTCTATTGGTGAGATTGGTAAGTTTGAAATGATTATGGAACGGCTTTAAAGGCTGTTTATGCATTCATGGAAGGTAAAGAATCTCATTTGAAAGTGACAGAAATAGAACATCCGGATGTATTGTTGTGGCTGGTATGGGCAATACAGCAATATGCCAAGATGGTGTCATGGGATGAGGCCCGAGTTAAATATGGTAAAGCCTTGAAGGATGTGATGGATTATCTGGCAGGTAATCATCATCCTAATTTGAAGGTTCATGAAAACGGATTGGTTTATACAAATGGAAGAGACAGAGCCGTTACTTGGATGAATTCTACCGTCAATGGCCGTCCGGTAGTTGCTCGTACTGGATACATTGTAGAATTTAATGCATTGTGGTACAACGCACTTTGCTTTGTGGCTGATTTGTTGTCATCAGACTATGGCTTTGTTGACTACTTGCATCAGTTCTCTGATAAAGTCTCTAAGTCATTCGTGCAGACCTTCTTGAATGAATATGGCTATCTGCTTGATTATGTAGATGGCGATATGATGGACTGGAGTGTTCGTCCTAACATGATTTTTGCAGCAGCTTTTGATTATTCTCCGTTGGATTCCAAACAGAAAAAAGGTGTTGTAGACATCGTAACCAAAGAATTGCTTACTCCGAAAGGTCTTCGTTCGTTGAGTCCGAAGAGCGGTGGTTATAATCCAAACTATGTAGGTCCGCAGCTTCAGCGTGATTATGCTTACCATCAGGGTACTGCATGGCCTTGGCTGGAAGGTTTCTATCTGGAGGCTTATTTGCGTATCTATAAGCGGAGTGCCATTTCCTTTGTAGAGCGTCAGCTTATCAGTTATGAAGATCAGATGACTTGTCATTGCATCAGTTCTATTCCGGAGTTGTTTGATGGCAACCCGCCGTTCCAAGGTAGAGGTGCTGTTTCATTTGCAATGAATGTGGCCGAAATTTTACGTACATTGAATTTGTTGGAGAAATATAACAATCAATAAAGAGGAGGGGTTTATATGAAAGTTTTGATGTTTGGTTGGGAATTTCCTCCTCATATCTTGGGAGGATTAGGTACAGCCAGTTATGGATTGACTCATGGACTTGCTCAGCAGGAAGATATGGAAATTACTTCTGTATTCCGAAGCCTTGGGGAGACGAAGACCAGAGTTTCTTGCGTATTATAGGAATGAACAGTGTGCCTATTGTATGGCGTGACGTACAGTGGGATTATGTAAAAGATAGAGTAGGACATTATATGGATCCGCAGCTTTTATTATGACTTGCGCGACCATATTTATGCAGACTTCAATTATATGCATACCAATGATTTGGGTTGCATGGAATTCTCAGGAAGATATCCTGATAATCTGCATGAAGAAATCAACAACTATTCTATTGTAGCCGGTGTGGTAGCTCGTCAGCAGCAGTTTGATATTATTCACTCACACGACTGGTTGACTTATCCGGCAGGTATTCATGCTAAGCAGGTTTCAGGAAAACCGTTGGTTATCCATGTGCACGCCACAGACTTTGACCGAAGCCGTGGTAATGTGAACCCTACCGTTTATTCTATTGAAAAGAATGGTATGGACCATGCTGACTGTATCATGTGTGTAAGTGAGTTGACACGTCAGACAGTTATTCATAAGTACTATCAGGATCCTCGCAAAGTGTTCACCATGCATAATGCAGTGTCTCCGCTTCCAAAAGAAATACAGGATATTCAGGTCAAGAAGAATCCGAAAGAAAAGATTGTTACTTTCCTGGGACGTATCACCATGCAGAAAGGTCCGGAATACTTTGTGGAAGCCGCTGCGATGGTGCTGAATCGTACCCGTAACATTCGTTTTGTGATGGCTGGTAGCGGTGATATGATGAATGCCATGATTCGTCTGGCTGCGGAAAGAGGTATTGCCGACCGTTTCCATTTCCCGGGATTTATGAAAGGCAAGCAGGTGTATGAAGTGTTGAAGATGAGTGATGTGTATATCATGCCGTCAGTGTCTGAGCCATTTGGTATTTCACCATTGGAAGCTATGCAATGCTGCGTACCGACGATTATCTCTAAACAATCCGGTTGTGCCGAAATCTATCGAAATGTATTAAGACGGATTATTGGGATATACATGCAATGGCAGATGCCATTCATTCTATCTGTACCAACGATTCTCTTTATGAATATCTCCGCGATGAAGGAAAGAAAGAAGTGGATGGTATTGTATGGGAGAAAGTCGGCGTGAAGATTCGCGCACTTTATGAGCAAGTCTTAAAAAATTATGGTAAATAAAACTGCAAAACAATATGAAAACAATTTGTCTTTACTTTGAAATACACCAGATTATTCATTTGAAACGCTATCGTTTCTTTGAAATCGGTTCAGAACATTATTACTACGATGATTATGCCAATGAGCAGGGTATGAATGAAGTGGCCGAACGTTCCTATATACCGGCCTTGCGAACCCTGATTGATATGGCAAAAGCAAATAATGGCGCATTTAAGTTGCCTTGTCTATTTCAGGTGTGGCTTTGGAACAGTTGGAAATCCACGCTCCGGCCGTAATAGAATTGTTGCATGAGTTGAATGCCACAGGCTGCTGCGAATTCCTTTGCGAGCCTTATTCACATGGATTGTCTTCATTGAAAAATGAGACTTGCTTCTGCGAAGAGGTAGAACGCATGCGTGTGAAGATTAAAGACTATTTCGGACAAGATCCTAAGGTGTTCCGTAACTCCAGCTTGATTATGACAATGAGATTGGTGGTATCGTAGCAGGATGGGATTCAAGGGTATGTTGGCAGAAGGTGCTAAGCATGTGTTAGGATGGAAGAGTCCTCACTATTTGTACCATTGTGCTGAAAATCCGAATCTGAAGTTGTTGCTGCGTGACTTTAAGTTGTCTGACGATATAAGCTTACGTTTCTCTAATACAGAATGGAGCGAATATCCGTTGTTTGCAGATAAATATATCGGCTGGATTGCTTCTCTGCCGGAAAACGAACAGGTTATCAATATCTTTATGGAATTGTCTGCTTTGGGTATCTTCCAGCCGCTGTCTTCCAATATTCTGGAATTCTTGAAAGCATTGCCGGAATGTGCTAAGCAGAAAGGCATTACTTTCTCTACTCCGTCGGAAATCGTAACGAAACTGAAATCAGTCGATATGATTGATGTACTTATCCGATGTCTTGGGTAGACGAAGAACGTGATATTAGCCCGTGGTTAGGAAATGTAATGCAGCGTGAAGCATTTGATAAGTTGTATAGCGTGGCAGAACGTGTACATTTGTGCTCTGACCGCCGAATCAAACAGGATTGGGATTACCTGCAGGCAAGTAATAACTTCCGCTTCATGACTACAAAGCAGATGGGCGTATCGTTGGATCGTGGTATTTATGATTCACCGTATGATGCTTTCACTAACTATATGAATATTCTTGGGGACTTTATTTCTCGCGTAAATTCATTGTATCCGGTAGATATGGAAGATGAAGAACTGAATTCTTTGTTGACAACCATTCGTAACCAGGAAGAAGAGCTGGTACAGTTGAATGACCAGGTGAAACATTTGCAGTCTTTGGTTAAAGAACAGCCAGAGAAGGCTCCTGCTAAAAAAGCTCCAGCAAAGAAAACAAACTGCTGCCAAAAAGACTACTACAGCAAAGAAATAAAGCTTGAGATACAGGCATAAAAAATCCGGAAGTTTTACTTCCGGATTTTTATGCTCTTATTCGTTATTTGTTGAATTTCGGTTTGGTATAGATAATTTCCATCTTAATCTTTTCTCCATCCTCGCCGCCCATTAGTTTGGCTGAGTTTACTTCCAGGTCGTGCGACAAACCGATGGTGTTTCCTTGTGAGTCTGTTTCAGTTTTCACCGGAATCAATACCATAGTATTATACTCATCCCATCCTTGAGCAGGCTCTTCTTTTGTTCTCATATCGCTGAAAATCTGGCTTATCAGTCGGTTTACTTGTGAGAACGAATAGGAGTTGGTTGTACTGCTGTAAGTACCTAAGAAGGTAGTTTTACTATCGTAATTCTTTCTTTGTTCAAAGAAGTCTTTTACTTCGTTTTTACGAATAAGCAGTAAGTTCTGCGGAGTACCCATTTTGTACGGGCTATTTTCAGAATTATCGCTGACGTTCTTGTATTTAGTAAATGACATAGATACGGAGTTCAGCGTGTCTGTACCTAACGCATCATACATTTCTTGTAAAGGAAGTTTCACTTCTGTACAAAGTCCGGCAGGAGTTTTCAGATAGGTGTGTTCCTTTTCTCCAGCCAGGCTATTTAATGTCTCTTCAGAATTACTCAAGCGAGTAGACATAAACACTTCGTTGGTTGCCGCAAAAGGAATGGAAGTATAAACTAAAGAGTCCAATTTACCTTCAGAACTGTCTACCCAGTAGCTTACTTTCATGCGTAGCCAAATATCTCCAATGTACAAGATGGAACCTTCACCACCTGTGTTGTGAACATAAAACCATGCAATACATTATGGATAAAGGAATTGGCGTCTTTGAAGTTATTCTTGTCTTCATTGTATTTGGCCTGCAAGTATTCACTGAATGTGCCAGTTTTTTGTTCGTCACCAATATTCCATGTACTCTTTTTATCCAAGTCGATAATCAAAGGTGGATAATATCCGTTAGCACTTTTGATGGAGTCAATTTCAGCGTCTGTCCATGAATTATCACGTACGGCATATTCTTGTTCAGCTAAAGGTGCTCCATTGGCATTATAAAAATCTTCGGGGTTGTAAGACGTATAATACAAACCTAAATTTTCTCCTGTATCATCAATTGCTTCTTTCAATACATCGACTCTTACCTTCATCGGTGTCAAAGAATCGCCAAAGAAGCTGGCATAAGACAATTCCAATGTAGTAGCTTCTATTTTTTCAATGTTTTCCGGAAATTCGAAACCTTCCGTGCAATTGATTTGTGTGATGAAATCGGTGGTATACGTACCAAAATCCGGATCGGTGAATTTACCAAGTATGCGCTGCTTGTACGGGAGAATACTCCGTTCTGGTTCAAGTCTGTATATTTCAGGGTTTTGGTAGTGGCCTCAAAAGTTTGAGCCGATGCAGTAATTTCATCTGCATCTGCCACGAATTCACCGACACCTGTAGTGGTATCATCACAACTGTAGAGTGTGGCTGCAAGTCCGACTGCTGCCAAGAACTTAAGTTTCATTTTCGTCCTTTTTTATGTATTCATATTTATTCGGAAACGAATACCTTGTCATAGAATGCGTCACACGCATCTGCATAGGCATCGCCCGAAGCGTATTCAAGTACCGGAATGTTCAGGCTTCGTGCGTAGTCGAGTACATTCTGGTTTACAGTTTCGTCATTTTGAATCACTCCGTCAGAGTAGGCTACTGCTAACTTGCAGAGTTCCTCATAGTTTGCCGGCGACTTCATCATGCTGACATCTTCCGGAGTTACTTCCTTGAACAGCACTTGTTCAGCAAAGTTGGGAGCTAAATTCGAATTAAATCCTTCCTGATAAAGTGAGAAAATCACCTTTGAGTCGCGGAAAGAAGGTTCATCGTAATATGCTTTCTTAATATAAAGAGGAACCATCGCACTCATCCATCCGTGACAGTGAATCACGTCCGGACACCAGCGCAGTTTCTTGACAGTTTCCAGCACACCACGGCATAGAAGATGGCACGTTCGCCATTGTCTTCATATTCCTTTCCGTTTTCATCGCATGTCATCTGGCGATGCTGGAATAATCATCATTATCAATAAAGTACACTTGTCTGCGTGCAGCCTGAATAGATGCCACCTTGATAATCAGCGGATGATCCGTGTCGTCGATAATCAGATTCATTCCAGACAGACGGATTACCTCATGCAATTGGTTTCTGCGTTCGTTCACGATGCCCCATTTCGGCATGAATGTTCTGATTTCGCGGCCTTTGTCTTGTATGGCTTGCGGTAAATTCTGGCCGATTAATGCCAGGTTACTTTCGGTACGTAGGGAGTAATTTCTTGTGTAATGAATAAAACTTTTTTCGCGCTCATTGTATTATAGTTGCTCTTAACGACTGGCAAAGATACAAAAAATACACCAATGAAGCGAATCGACAGCCGTTTATAAATCCTTATAGTATGTTAATGTATTGATAAACAGTAGGCTATAATAGTGTTTGTTGTACGTTCTAAATAGGATAAATTCGCTAAATATCAAAAGAATTTTCCGTTTCCGTTTCTTTATGTGCTAAATAAATAGTTACTTTGCAGCCGTTTTCTGAATTTATGATTAAAAACAGGAATAAGAGATGAAGTTAATTCAAACAATCAGTGAGCTTCGCGCCGAACTCGATGCTTTCCGCAAAGAAGGAAAGACTATCGGACTGGTTCCGACGATGGGAGCTTTGCATGCGGGACACGCTTCGTTGGTGAATCGTGCCGTAGCTGAGAATGATGTAGTGGTAGTCAGTGACTTTGTGAACCCTACACAGTTTAACGACCAGAATGACCTTTTAAAATATCCGCGCACACGGGAGGCGGATTGTGCTTTATTGGAGAAATGTGGAGCAACGTTGGTTTTGCTCCTTCTGTAGAAGAAGTTTATCCTGAACCCGATACCCGCCAGTTCAGCTATGCGCCGCTGGATACGGTGATGGAAGGAAAATACCGTCCGGGACATTTCAACGGGGTTTGTCAGATTGTCAGCAAATTATTCTTGATGGTGGAACCGCACCGTGCCTACTTTGGCGAGAAGGACTTCCAGCAGCTGGCCATTATCCGTGAATGGTACGCAAGTATCCTTTCAATATTCAGATTGTGGGATGCCCGATTGTGCGTGAAGAAGACGGCCTGGCGCTGAGCAGCCGCAACGCACGTCTTACGGCAGAACAACGGAAGGAAGCTTTGCAGATTTCCAAGGCATTGTTTGCCAGTGTAGATTTCAGCAAGTCACGTGTTTTGCTTGAAACCAAGCAGTTTGTAGAAGACTGTATCCGTCGCGCACCGGGACTGGAACTGGAATATTTTGAGATTGTGGATGGCAATACGCTTCAGCCCGTAAAGGCATGGGACGAAAGCAATTACATTGTAGGTTGTATCACAGTGTATTGCGGTGAAGTACGTCTGATTGATAACATTAAATATAAAGGATAACGGATGATGATGATTGAAGTGTTGAAGTCGAAGCTTCATTGCGTAACGGTGACAGAAGCGAACCTGAACTACATGGGCAGCATTACGATTGATGAAGATTTGATGGATGCGGCTAACATGATTGCCGGTGAGAAGGTACAGATTGTAGACAATAACAATGGTGAACGTTTTGAAACCTATATCATTAAGGGTGAACGTAGCTCAGGTTGTATTTGTCTGAATGGAGCGGCAGCCCGTAAGGTACAGGTGGGCGATGTGGTGATTATCATGTCCTATGCTTGATGGACTTTGAGGAGGCCAAGACTTTCAAGCCGACCGTGGTATTCCCGGATACGGCAACAAATCGTCTGTTGTAATTGGATTAGATAAGTTGATGAAATAAATAAAGGGTGCCGGAGGAAGATGAGAAATCTCTTTCCGGCACCCTTCGTTTTGGTATATTCTAAACGTTTTCGCTTACGAAAAACGCAAGTACGTTCGTACTAAAACGCCTTTGCGTTTGAATCAAAACGTACTTGCGTTTAGGATAAAACGTCCTTGCGTTTTCTCTCAAACGCACTTGCGTTTTGGACGCGTGTCAAAAATTACACTTGAGGCACGTCCTGCAAGCTGTTTGCTATGTCTTCTTCGCTCAGTGAATAGTTGGTCAGGTTGCCCGACAGGTACTGGTCGTACGCACTCATGTCTATCAGACCATGACCGGACAAGTTGAACAGAATTACTTTTCTTCACCCGTTTCCTTGCATTTTCTGCTTCCTGAATAGCGGCAGCAATGGCGTGGCAAGATTCCGGAGCCGGAATGATACCTTCAGCGCGGGCAAACAGACAGCCGGCCTTGAAAGTGTCAAGCTGCTGTATGTCTACCGCTTCCATCAAATTGTCTTTCAACAGCTGAGAAACGATGACACCTGCACCGTGGTAGCGCAGACCACCGGCATGGATATTGGCAGGTGTAAAGTTGTGTCCTAAGGTAAACATCGGCAGCAGCGGGGTGTAGCCGGCTTCATCACCGAAGTCATATTCAAATTTACCTCTGGTCAGTTTCGGACAAGATGCCGGTTCGGCTGCGATATAACGTGTCTTCTTTCCTTCCAGAATGGTGTGACGCATGAACGGGAAACAGATTCCTCCGAAGTTGGAACCTCCTCCGAAGCATCCGATAATCATGTCAGGATATTCACCGGCCATTTCCATCTGCTTTTCAGCTTCCAGTCCGATGACAGTCTGGTGCAGGGTTACGTGGCTCAGCACGGACCCCAGTGTATATTTACAGTTTGGTGTGGTGCGTGCCAGCTCGATAGCTTCCGAGATGGCAGTACCCAGTGAACCCTGATGGTTCGGATATTTGGTCAGGATATTTTTTCCTGCACGGGTAGACATGGAAGGAGAAGGAGTTACCTGTGCGCCGAAGGTCTGCATGATGCTGCGGCGATAAGGCTTCTGTTCGTAACTGATTTTTACCTGATATACGGCAGCTTCCAGTCCGAACACCTTCGCGGCATACGACAAGGCAGCTCCCCATTGTCCGGCACCTGTTTCAGTAGTGATGTTCGTTACGCCTTCTTTCTTGCAGTAGTAAGCTTGTGCCAGTGCAGAGTTCAGTTTGTGTGAACCGATAGGGCTGACACTTTCATTCTTGAAATAGATGTGTGCCGGTGTACCCAGTGCTTTCTCCAGTCCGTAAGCACGTACCAGCGGGGTGCTGCGGTAGTATTTGTACATTTCCCGTACTTCTTCCGGAATTTCAATCCACGCATCAGTCTGGTTCAATTCCTGATGGCAGAGTTCCTTGGCGAAGATAGGGTAGAGGTCTTCCGGTTTCAACGGTTCTTTTGTAGCCGGGTTCAGTGGAGGCATGGGTTTGTTGACCATGTCGGCTTGAATGTTATACCAGTATTTTGGTATTTCATCTTCAGGTAAGATGAATCTTTTCTGTCTATTACTCATAATTGCTTACTATTTTTAAGTTTTCGTCAAAAATATGGAAATAAATGATAACAAACAACTCATTTTGCTTTTTTTCTTTATCTGTTTTCTTACTGAATAGAATCTTGTGGTAGATTTCTCCTTTCTTTGTCGCATAAGTATATGGATTTTTCCATACATTTGTAAATACATTCATTCACTATAATATGGATTATTGGGAACGACTTTTTTATATAATAAGAAACTGCTTATGCCGCGTGTAAACCAGCTGCTTAACTGGGTGATGGGGATTAATTTTCTGTGCGGCATTGTCTTTTACTGACCATTGTGTATGAATATGGATTCAGGATTTCTGCGGCGGAGTATAATCTGATACATACGGTCTATCATACGGTATGGGTCATCTTTTTAGTTACAACAACGATACAGATTGTCTTTCGTCAGGAAGATTCCTCGTTTAAGTTTACTCCGTGGACATGGATTCTTACCATACTGCTTTATCTGACCTTGCTCCCTGTGGTATTCAAAAAGCCGGAGGAGACTACCGGAGTGTATTGGGTATGGGTGTTCTTTCATCATGCTTATTACAAGGGAACCATCCTGGTGCTGCTTTCTTTCTCCCAGCTGTCGGGCATTTTGGTGCGCTTGCTGGGCAAACGTACCAATCCGTCATTGATTCTGGCAGGCAGTTTCCTGGTGTTTATTCTGTTGGGTACCGGATTGTTGATGCTTCCTCGGGCCACTTACCACGGCATTTCGTTCATGGATGCGCTGTTTACCGCCACGAGTGCGACGTGCGTCACAGGGCTTGTCACCGTAGATGTGCCTTCCACCTTTACGCTGGAGGGACAAATTCTGATTATTCTCCTGATTCAGATAGGCGGACTCGGGGTGATGACGCTGACAAGTTTCTTTGCCATGTTTTTTATGGGGAATACCTCGCTTTATAATCAGCTGATGGTGGGCGACATGATCAGTTCCAACTCCTTGAATTCGCTATTGTCTACCTTATTGTATATATTGGGCTTTACGCTGGCGATAGAAGGAGTCGGAATGGTGGTTATCTGGCTCAGTGTGCACGGCATGTTGGGAATGACCTTGCAGGAAGAACTTTTTTCTCAGCCTTCCATTCCGTGTCAGCCTTTTGTAATGCAGGCTTTTCCACCTTGCCCGGTGGAATGGGCAATCCGGCCGTCATGCAGGGACATAATCTGCTTTACATTACTTTGGGACTGCTGATTGCACTGGGAGGCATCGGATTCCCGATATTGGTGAACTTGTATGAAACGGTGGCGTATTATCTGCAAGCCGGAAAATTCTGGCTGTTGCGTCGTTCCGGAAGATTCCGGAAAAAGTACACCTGTATAATTTGAATACGAAGATTGTGCTGGTGGCTACAGTCTTTCTTTTAATAGGTGGTACGTTGGCCATTGCTGCCCTGGAGTGGAACCATTCTTTTGCGGGCATGCCGGTGGCAGACAAGTGGGTGCATGCTTTCTTTAATTCCTCTTGTCCGCGAACTGCCGGTTTGCAGTGTGGGGCTGACCTCCTTGTCTACTCAACCTTGTTGCTCATGGTAGTACTGATGATGATAGGAGGAGGCACGCAGTCTACGGCCGGTGGTGTAAAGGTCAACGTATTTGCGGTGGTCTTGATTAATTTGTGGGCTGTAGTTCGTGGGGCCGACCGTGTAGCGATTTTACGTCGGGAACTGTCGCATGATTCTATCCGACGTTCGAATGCCGCATTGATTTTGTATCTGTTTATGGTCTTTCTGGCCATCTTCCTGTTAAGTGTATTGGAACCGGAAGCCGGACTGCTGGTCATTACTTTTGAATGTGTTTCAGCATTGAGTACCGTCGGTTCAGTCTTGACCTGACACCGACCTTGGGCAATAGCAGCAAGTTGCTGGTGATTCTGCTGATGTATATCGGTCGTGTCGGTGCATTTACCTTGCTCACCGGTCT
>ENA-OQHP01000527-OQHP01000527.1-human-gut-metagenome-genome-assembly--contig:-NODE-527-length-12308-cov-1.414334_pt1 | contig 12308 bp, 15 predicted proteins | sample MGYA00242563_ERZ504717 | MGnify/ENA primary metagenome ERZ504717 (study PRJEB26092, sample SAMD00036212) | human gut metagenome | host: Homo sapiens | study: EMG produced TPA metagenomics assembly of...
TGGGGAAGGTTCTGAAAAAGTCAATAAAGGGTAGTTACGAATATAATCGCTTTTTTGGACATCAAAAGATGGCCTGATCGTGTTTGCCAGATGTGAGTAGCTCACCATTCCTCCCCGTCCTGTCCTGCTTGTCCGAACCAAGACAGGCGTACGCTCAATATACCAAATTCTTGCAAATAGGGAGAAATGACCGAGTTGACAAACTCTTGCTCCGTCTGTCCTTCGACGACAATATACACACGTTTCATAACTGCCCTCCTATCATGTTTTTCTCCCACAAATCACTGAGAGACAATTCGTAATCGTCCATCCATTTTTCCAGCCCTTCCCGTTCCAGATGACGAAAAACCGATTGGTTGTCTGCCCTGTCCACCACAATAATGTCTTCCACCTCAAAGCAATTGACCAGATTGGTGGACTGAGTAGACAAAATAATCTGGCTTTTGAGCGAAGCCTGCTTGACAAGTTGGGCCAGTTTATTGATAGCGGCCGGATGCAAACCCAATTCAGGTTCATCAATAATTATCACTTCCGGCATCTTGGACTGCAACAATAAGGTTGTAAGGGCTATGAAACGTAAAGTACCGTCCGAAAAACTATAACCATCGAGGTACATATCTGTATCCCTCTCCTCCCATTCCAGACGAATTCTTTCCTTGTTGTTGGCATCCGGACGGAGCTTGAAGCCCTTGAAATAAGGAGCAATAGAACGTATCACACCCTCTATCAAGCGGAATGTCTTTTCATCGTTCAGCATCAATGAATGACAGGTAAGCGGCAAGATTGGATCCGTTATCACGCAAATATTCATTATCGTTAATCGGACAATCTCCACGCATGGGAGAAGTGGCACTGGTATCGTGAAAATGATAAACTGTAAAGCTACCTAAATATTTTCTCAAGTAAGCAGCCCTCCATCTTTTATTATCCTTCAAAGAGGATTCTTCTACGGCAGAATCCCAAATCGTTCTGTTCCACTGTGAATAATCCTTTCCCAGCTTATGACAGTTATTAAAAAATCTCCCGTTTTTTCAATATACCTTTGTTCGATTGCGATGGTTTAATCTCAAAGAAAAAGGCATTTGTATTGTCAAAATCAATCAATCCCTGGATAGACGGCGATACTTTTCTTCCCTGACGCAGCAAGTTATCAATTCCCCCTTTAGACAAGGTATAACTGCCAAAGCGCTGTTCATATATTGCCTTGGTCAATTCAAAGAATGAAATGAAATTACTTTTCCAGCTCCGTTTGAACCGATTAACACATTCAGCCGATTCAAAGGCAACGACAAGTCTTTAATGGACTTGTAATTCTCATCAAACCTGCTCTATCATATTCTATCTTAAATTCCGCTTTACCATAAACAAGCACTTTCTCTACCGGTTTTCTGTATATTCCCAGTTAAGACTGTACCTGCGCATACGCTTCTATCCTTCATCCTGATTCAGATAGTTACGTAATATGCAAATTAGAAAACTTTCTCAAAAGCCCTGCAACAATCACCCTTTTTATTGAAAACGTACAACCAGATTCAGTACTTCCAAAACTTTTTCTTCAAGTAATAATGACCCATAAAAACGCAAGTGCATTCAAAACAAAACGCCTTTGCGTTTTAGATCAAACGCAAGTACGTTTTAAGTAAAACGCAAGGGCGTTTCATCTTAAACGTAAGGGCGTTTTAGTCCAAACACAAAGGCGTTTTTCAGAGGATTTTTATACCTCTGAAAATCAACCAATTACATTTTCTTAAATTTTACGGATAACCCAGTATCCTCCACTACCTGCAAGAGCATTCCGGGAATACCGATGCGGAAATCCTGCAAGGCGGTGAACAAGCTGCCGGAAAGTGCCCACTCACCTAACGTACCAGCTACTGATAGAACAGCACCACGCCTAACAGCAACGGCAAGGTGACTTTCTGAAAGCGGGCTGCCACCAGACCGGCACCTACAGCCAACAGCACGGATTTCAGCAGGATGGCAGGCAACACGGCAGGTGCAGGCATGCCGAACCACCATGAGTTGAGCAGCGGCGAGAGTACGGCCGTCAGCAGTCCGGCCTTCCAGCCGTATTTATAGGCTCCTACCAGTGTGAAGAAATAAATAGGCAGCCAGGTGACTCCTCCCTGCGGCACCAGATGGAAAAGCTGGGGCAGGACAATGTTTCCAGCCACAAACAGCAGGGCGGTGACGTAGGTCTTCACGCGACTGTATCCCAATGTGTAAAGTTTTACGGTTGTTTCCATGTGTATTCGTTATTTTTCTGAGATTGTTTTTTCTTTTTCTCCGGCTTCCCGCATGCGGCGTACAAATCTTCAATCACGGGATAGAGTTCCACGGGATTGTCCGACACGTCGCAAAGGGTTTCCAGCGGACACCGTCCTGTACGGGTGCGGTTGATGATGCAGGGCACTTCTTCGGCATAGGCCACCTCTACCCCTCCCTTCCGGAGCAAGGCGAGTGCAGGGGTGCTGACTACCCGGGTCCATACGCGGGACACGCCGCCCAATACCATCAGGGCTGCCGCTCCCTTTCCGATGACTTTATCGGCCAGCCAGGCTCCTTTCAGGAAGGCGCGGTCTGTGGCATACAAGTCGTACAGGTCGGCCACGCCCCGACGGGAGAACGTGCGGGTTTCTTCGCCCTGACGCACCACGCAGGAATAGTTTCCTTCGTTCAGCAAGCGTATCAGTTCGTCCATCACAGTGTTTCCTGTTTCAGTTGTTCCACGTAGCATCAATGCGGTGAAGTTCCTTCGGAATGTCGATGGACTGCGGACAGTGCGGATTACATTGTCCGCAACCGATACAGTGACTGGCCTGACGGAGTTTCGGCACGCTGCGGTCGTAACCCACCAGGAAGGCACGGCGGGCTTTCACGTAATTCTCGTCCATGCGGTCTTTCGGCATGTTGCCCTCGTTCACGCACTTGTTGTAATGTACCAGCACGCCGGGGATGTCGATGCCATACGGGCAGGGCATGCAGTATTTACAGTCGTTGCAGGGCACGGTGGGGTATTTCTGCATCAGGTCGGCCGTATCGAGCAGGAACTGGTTTTCCTCGTCGGTAAGCGGCACCAGCGGAGAATACGTGCGGAGGTTGTCTTGCAGATGCTCCATGTAGGTCATGCCACTGAGTACGGTAAGCACCTTTTCCGGTGTACCGGCAAAGCGGAAGGCCCACGATGCCACACTGCCTTCGGGATTACGTTCTTTCAGGCGGCTGAAGATGTGGTCGGGGATGTTCGACAGGCGTCCGCCCAACAGCGGTTCCATCACCACTACCGGAATGTTCTTGCTGCTCACCTGCTCGTACAGGTAGTCAGCATTCACATTACGTCCCGATGCGTGCTGCCAGTCGGAATAGTTCAACTGAATCTGCACGAAGTCCCAGTGCACCTGGTCGTGCATGGCCAGTGCCCGGTCGAATTCCTCTTTTGTGCCGTGGAACGACCAGCCAGGCGGCGGATACGTCCGGCTTCTCGCTCCTTGAGCAGGAAGTCGAGCAGACCGTTGTCAAGGAAACGGCCCTGCAACCCGCTTTTCCGGGAGCTCCCAGCATGTGCAGCAGGTAATAGTCGATGTAGTCCACCTGCAGGTTCTTCAGCGAGTTGTGGTACATCTTTACTCCGAAATCATAGTCGGAATTGGAGAAGTTCGACATTTTGGTAGCCACAAAGAACTTGTCGCGCGGATGACGCTTCAAGGCGATACCCGTCGACTTTTCCGACCAGCCTGCACATAGACCGGAGCCGTGTCGAAATAGTTCACGCCATGTTCGATGGCGTAATCCACCAGCCGGTTCACTTCTTCCTGGTCGATGACATTGCCGTCGCCTCCCGGTGCCGGAAGTGTAGGCCAGCGCATGCAGCCATAGCCTAGCAGCGACACCTTATCCTCGTTGGGAGGGAACTGGCGGTAGGTCATCTTGCCGACGGGCACTTCCTTAGCGCTTTCGCCGGCTTTTTTCTTGTCGGGCGTACAACCGTAGAAAGCCGCTGTGGCTCCCACCGTACTGATGCCGACTATTTTAAGGAAATCTCTTCGATTCATCTGTTTTTTCTCGTCCATTCTCTTTCTATATATAAAGGTAAGACAATCCGATTAAAGTACACGATGGCGTTCATGGCCTTCCACGTAGATGGCACTCAGCGGACGGGCCGGACACAGGTTCTCGCAGGCTCCGCAACCGATGCAGCGTGCTTCGTTCACTGCCGGAATCTTCAGTGAATCGGGGTTCGACGGGTCGGACGGGACCATGGTGATGGCGTTCACCGGACAATGGCGGGCGCAGTTGCCGCACTCCTGCTTGTCGGTAAGCGGAATACACAAATCTTTACCCACACGGCATGGCCTATCTGGATAGAAGACTTCTCTGCCTTGTCAATTTTCAGGATGGCTCCGGCGGGACATACCTCGGAACAGCGCGTACACTCCGGACGGCAGTAGCCGCGTTCGTACGACATGTAAGGCTGCATGAAGTATCCAGCGAATGAGAAGGACGGAGCACTTCGTTCGGACAAGCCGACACGCAAAGCTGGCAGGCCGTGCAATGTGACTGCAGATGGCGGAGTCCGCGTGCGCCCGGAGGCACAATCGGAGTTTGGCGTACCGGCTCTTTCTTGTCCACGATGTCGGCCAGTCCGCCGTCCATCTTGATGGCCTCAGCTTCTTGGCTACCTGTGCTTTCAGTACCGAACCGGCCAGCAGCAAGGAACCGGCCAGGAACTCACGTCGTCCGGCGGTACGGTCGGCTGTTTCCGGTGCCGGAGTTTCTGCCTTTTCCGCTTTCTTTCCGTAGGCAAACCGATAGCCAATGGCTCCCCTATGACATTTGTCCAGACAGTCCATGCAAGCCACACAGCGGCTGCCGTCTATCGCATGGTTCTTCACATCGATGCAGGCGCCTTGCAGTTGCGGGCGCAAAGCGTACAGCCGTTGCATTTCTCCTTGTCAATCGTGATGCGGAACAAGGCAAAGCGGGAGAAGAATCCCAGCACGGTGCCACCGGACAGATGGTATTACAATAGGTACGTCCGTTGCGTGCCGCCAGTACCACTACCAGTACCAGCATGACAGCTGCCACTATCAGCACCGGCAGACTCTTGAGCCAGACATCTACCGAATAGAAGGCATAGCTGTCCATGCGTTCGGCCATAGAAGCCAGCAGGTTGTTTCCCCACATCCACAAAGGCTGCAGGAAGCTGTGTGCCGCACGGCCGTACACGGCATACGGGTCAAGCAAGGCTACCAGGCATGCACACCCAACAGCATCGCCAGCACAAACACTGCCAGCACACCGTAGCGCAGCCAGCTTTTCGGTTTGGAATACGTGTAGGGCATCTTCTTACGTCCCCGGCCCAGACGGCCACCACGTCCTGAAACACGCCCAGAGGACAAATGACCGAACAGTACACTCTGCCCGCTATGAGCGTGAGCAATATCAAACACACGATTACTCCGGCGTTCAGCGCCAACAGAGCCGGAAGGAACTGTATCTTCGCCATCCAGCCGAGCCATGCATGAAGCACACCCGTGAAATCGACGAACAACAGCGTCACGAATACCAGGCACAGCATCCCCAGCGTGAGCCTGACTTTTCTCAGCATATTCACAGTAAAAGCAATTTTAGTTAGTTATTATATTCTTTCTATCACGTTTCGTGGTAATCCTACACAAAAATAAAAGGAATTGTGTTTCGAAGAGTCTTTTTGCGCAGTTTTTTATCCAAAACAGTATAAATATTCGATTAACTTACGCATAAAGGGCCTTTTTGCAGCATTTATGCAGAAAAAATGTCATAAATATTGATTATCTGAATTACAAATTCTAATTTTGCTCCACTATTACCTAACAAAAGAACAGCAGTTACAACATGACATACGCATTTATTACGGCAGCCGAAGCCGCTGCACCATTCATCATGGGGATACCGTCGGCATCGGCGGTTTTTCATCGGTAGGTACACCGAAAGCCGTGCCAGAAGCACTGGCTACCTACGCAGAAGCACAGCATGCACAGGGGAAAGAATTCAAGGTAGGCCTTATCACGGGCGGTGCCACGGGCTGTCAGGTGGACAGCGCGCTGGTCAAGGCGCACGCCGTATCGTTCCGTACACCTTTCCAGTCGAACAAGGACATGCGCGAATCCATCAACCAGCACGAGGTACAGTACTTTGACCTCCATCTGTCGCAAATCGGACAGGACGTGCGCTACGGTTTTCTGGGGAAAATCCACGTAGCCATCGTAGAAGCTTCCGACCTGACGGACGACGGAGAAATCATCCTGAGCACTTCCGTAGGTATCTCGCCTACCCTACTCCAGGTGGCCGAACGGGTTATCATCGAGCTGAATGAGGCGCATACGGGAAAACTTACCGGCATGCACGACATCTATATTCCGGCCAACCCGCCTTACCGGACAGAGATTCCGGTGTATCACGTGAACGACCGCGCCGGACACATCAGCGTGAAAATCGACCCGAAAAAGATTACGGGAGTGGTACGCACGAATGCCCGCGACCACATCGCGGCCTTTACACCGCAAAATGAAACAACCCTGCAAATCGGACATAACGTGGCTGCCTTCCTACTGCGCGAATGGAAGAACGGGGCCATCCCCAAGGAGTTCCTGCCCCTGCAGTCGGGTGTGGGCAACATTGCCAATGCGGTACTGGGTGCACTGGGCGACGACCCGAACCTTCCGGCTTTCTCCATGTTTACGGAGGTGATACAGAACTCCGTCATTGACCTGATGATGAAAGACCGTATCCGCTTTGCTGCCGGCAGTTCGCTCACCTTGTCGGAAGACGTCTGGACACGATGTACGAGCACATCGACGACTTCCGAGAACGCATCCTGCTGCGCCCGCAGGAAATCACCAACCACCCGGAGATGATTCGCCGTCTGGGTATCATTGCGGTAAACACGGCCCTTGAAGCGGACATTTTCGGCAACGTGAACAGCACGCATGTATCGGGCAGCAAAATTATGAATGGAATTGGAGGCTCGGGAGATTTTGCCAGAAACGCATATTTGTCTATCTTTACCACCCCGTCGGTGGCCAAGGACGGACTGATTTCGTCCATCGTGCCCCAAGTATCCCACGTGGACAGTACGGAACACGACGTACGCATCCTCGTGACGGAACAAGGCGTGGCCGACTTGCGTGGCAAATCGCCTTCGCAACGTGCCCGCTGCATCATTGAAAACTGCGCGCATCCGGACTACAAGCAACTGCTGTGGACTACCTGAAACTTTCGGAAGGAAAGTCCTGCCACACGCCGATGTCGCTGCGCAACGCCTTCAAGATGCATATAGCGTACGCCGAGACGGGTGACATGCGAAACACCCAATTTGAATCATAAGAATGGAAAAATTCAACATACACATCCTGGGATGCGGTTCGGCCCTGCCACTACCCGCCATCAGGCGACCTCGCAGGGTGCTTAACATCCGCGAGAAGCTGTTCATGATTGACTGCGGCGAAGGGGCACAGGTGCAGCTCCGCCGCGCCAAACTGAAGTTCAGCCGGCTGAACCACATCTTCATTTCTCACCTCCACGGCGACCACTGCTTCGGCCTGATGGGACTGATTTCTACCTTCGGCATGCTGGAACGTACCGCCGACCTCCACATTCATGCCCATGCCGACCTGCAACGCCTGCTGGAACCTCAACTGGAATTCTTCTGCAAGGGGATGCCCTATCAGGTGGTGTTCCACCCCTTCAACCCCGGCGAACGTACGGTCATTTACGACGACCGTTCCGTCAGCGTGGAAACCATTCCCCTGCGTCATCGTCTGCCCACCTGCGGTTTTCTCTTCCGCGAGAAGCCGACACCGAACCACATCCGGCGCGACATGATTGACTTCTACGGCATTCCCATCTGCATGATGAACCGCATCAAGAACGGCGAGGACTACACACTGGAAGACGGCAGGGTGATTCCCAACTCAGAACTGACCACTCCCTCCGACCCTCCCCGCGCGTATGCCTATTGCTCGGATACGGTCTACCTGCCCCGCATCGCAGCACAAGTGGCCGGAGTGGACTTGCTGTTCCATGAAGCTACCTTTACCGAAAGTGAAGCCGTCCGCGCCAAACAGACCCTGCACTCCACCGCCGCACAGGCTGCCCGGATTGCCAAGGACGCGCAGGTGAAGCGTCTGCTCATCGGTCACTTCTCTGCCCGCTACGAAGACGAGAAGGCCCTGCTCGAAGAGGCCCAAGCCATCTTCCCCGACACACTGGCTGCCGACGAGGGACTGAAAATCTCACTCTAAGAAGTTAAAGAAAACTAACCCTATTAAACCGAACCAACGGATTGTCGTCTTACCCAACAATGACGAACCCGCACACGCCATGAACAATTATAACGAAAAAGAAACCATACTGATGCTTCAGGACCCGTCGACCCAGCGGAAAGCGTTCGAACGGATTGTGAAGGCCTACAGCGAACAGCTGTACTGGCAGATACGACGCATGGTGGTTTCACACGACGATGCCAACGACTTGTTGCAGAACACGTTCATCAAGCCTGGACCAACCTGGACTATTTCCGGGGAGATGCCAAGCTTTCCACGTGGCTCTACCGCATCGCCTTCAACGAATGCCTGAACTTCCTGAACAAGCAGCGCGCCGAAAACCAGCTGTCCATCGACGATGCCGATGCCGCTCTGATAAACAAGCTGGAAAGCGACCCTTACTTTAACGGCGACGAAACGCAACGGCTTTTTCAGAAGGCCATCCTGCAACTGCCCGAGAAACAGCGCATCATTTCAACCTGAAATATTTCCAGGAAATGAAATACGAGGACATGTCGGAAATCTTAGGCACCAGCGTAGGCGCACTGAAGGCATCTTACCATCATGCCGTCAAAAAAAATAGAAGATTTTTTCACCAGCATGATTAAACCTTTTTTACAAATTCGAATCTAACTTCCAAAGGAGGCAACAATATGAAAAAGGAAGAAACTGACTTATTAAAGAGATGTGGAACCGAGAACCCGTTCACAGTGCCTGAAGGTTACTTTGCTAACTTCACGGAACAGCTGATGGACAAGCTTCCGGAACGAGAAATACAGCCTGCACCTCAGCTCACACTGTGGGCACGCGTCAAACCTTGGGTGTACATGGCTGCCATGTTCTGCGGCCTGATGCTCAGTGTACGGATGTTCGTGGGTGAAAAAGAAACACAATCGCCTGCCGCCGGCACTATGGGTGACATGGTATTTTCAGAAGTACCCGATGAATACATCGACCCCATTGTCGACCAGACCATGATGGACGACTATATCTATACGAGTATCTCACTGATGCAGATACGGAAATTTATAAATAAACCAACCATGATAAAAAAGAAACTTTTTTATGCCCCTGACTCTCCTGCTCATCTTGTGTGTGAGCAGCATTCAGGCACAGAATACCAAATTCAGCAAAGAAGAATTCCGCAACCGCCAGAAAGAATTTTTCATTCAGCAGGCGGGACTGAGCAACGACGAAGCACAAAAATTCTTCCCTCTCTATTTTGAACTGCAAGACAAGAAGCAGACGTACAACAAAGAGGCGTGGCAGAAACTGCGTCAAGGCAAGAATCCCAACACTACGGAAACGGAATATGGGAAAATTGTGGAAGATGTGATTCAGGCACGTATTGCAGCCGACGAACTGGAACTGGAATATGTGCGGAAATACAAACAATTCCTTCCGGCCAAGAAAATCTATCTGTTGCAAAAAGCGGAAATGCGCTTCCACAGAGAACTGCTAAAAGGTTTCAAACACGGTCAGAAAGGTCCGGAAAAGAAAAATAAAGGATACGGATAGATTTTTCTTCCAAAAATTTGGAAAACAAAAATCTTTGCGTACCTTTGCACCGCCTTTGAAAAACAAGGCAACTCTCAAGAAGAGTTTTGGAGAGGTGGCAGAGTGGTCGATTGCGGCGGTCTTGAAAACCGTTGTACCGCGAGGTACCCGGGGTTCGAATCCCTGTCTCTCCGCTGAAATAAAGATAAGTCCCGTAAAATAAATGTTTTACAGGACTTTCTTTTTTACCCGATGGCAACCGAAAAACACACAACGCTGTATTTACAGAACCGTAAATACCGAAGCTATAAAGATTCTTTAAAGAAAAGCTTACTCTTTATTTTGATTTTACCCGCTTTATCGTTTCTTTTGCAACCAAAAACATTCAATTCGTTGACACATGAAAAAACTACTATTTTGCTGCACTGTATTTTTGTCATTAGGAGCACAGCCTTTCTTCGCTCAGAAAGCCGTCGTTGAGAAGATTATTGAAATCGGACACCAGGATAATCAGGCCACACACCAGCTGGATATACTGACCAACCGTTTTGGCGGACGCCCCATCGGGTCGGATGCGTATGAAAATGCGGCCGAATGGATGATACACGAATACAAAAAGTGGGGACTGGACGCTCAGCTGGAAGAAGCCGGCGAACTCTCTGTCGGTTTTAACCGCGGGCCTGGTTTGGAAAGTTGTTGAGCCACGACCATGGAATGACCCTCATTCGCGACTCCTTCGTATACTTCCGGAACGAAAGGGGTACAGCGTGGCCATGTTTTGATGGAGCCTCGTACCGACCAGGAATTCGAACGCATCAAACTCAAGTTAAAAGGAGCCTGGGTACTGATTTCCGGCACAAACAACGGCTGGCCAATCGACCGGACGGCACAGGCTGATTCTATCCGTCAGGCTATCAAACAAGAGAATAAGGAAATCGACCAGAAGAATGCCGAACTCCGAAAAAGAAACTGGGAGAAAGGTGAAAACAACAAGATGATCCTTATAAGGAATTCCCGGCACTTTACTACCATGAGATGGTTGAAGCCGGTGCCTTAGGATTCATCCAGTCATCAGAGGTACCTATCCGCGCGCTCTATGACCGGAAGATGATTGACAGCATGGCATTCGACAACCTGCCGGAAGTTCCTGATATCAAGCTCGACCGGCATCAGTTCGACATCATCGCTCAGATGGTAAAAGAACGGCGGGAAGACTTCCTGCTGGAATTCGATATCCGCAATCATTTCAAGCTCGGACCGATTAAATACCACAACGTAGTGGCATCGATACGAGGCAGCAAGTACCCGGACGAGCAAGTCATCGTCTGCGGACACTTAGATGCCTTTGATACTGGTACTGGCGGCATCGACTGTGGCACAGGGATTGCGCCCATGATGGAAGCTGCCCGTATGCTGGCGTTGTCGGGAGCCAAACCCAAGAGAACCATCCTCTCATCGCCTTTGCCGGGGAAGAGTTCGGCTTGTTAGGCTCGAAAGCTTATTGCAAGAAACATCAGCAGGAGTTGCCGAAAATTGTCAACGTATTCAACCGTGACGGCGGGCCGGAACCTCCCGTCGGAATAGCGGTCTCGCAAGCGATGTATGATGATTTCGTCAAGATAACCCAACCCATCCAGAAGATTCGGGCAGACATTCCGTTTAAAGTAACCGTGCGTCCGCCCCGTAAACTACCGAAGGTGGCGGGTGGCACCGACTCGGAAGTATTTGCCACGTATGGTGTCCCCACATACGGATTTACCACAAAAGATGTCAAAGGATATAATTTCAATTATGGGGAAATCTGGCATACCGAACGTGATTTGTTCACCAAGAACATCCCGGAATACCTGGAGCATACGGCAACCGTCACTGCCATCACCGCATTAGGTGTAGCCAACCTCGACAAACCTCTACCGCGGGAAGGAGTTTATGAAGAAAATTGAAGATTGGAATGACAGTAGATGCGCAGCAAGCTGCGCATCTATTTTTATGACCGACAGCCTGTTTCCACACTGTATATTCAGGATGGTTTCTCTTCGGATTCGTCCTGTCTTTTCAGTCGCTCATTCAATAGGCGACAAATGTCCTCTCCCTTCATGCTCAGATTAGAGACATAAATACTTTCAATGGCTCCTGAGACCAGAGAATTAAAGGTCATCAGTTTTTTGACTATGCCGGAAGTGGTTTTGGATTTCATCTTCTTCAAAAAATGTGTGCGTTTGTAGTCAATGGCTATTTGCTTGGAACTACTTATTTTTATCAGCCGGAACCTCTGTACATCTGCAAAATAAATGGTGTAACGCGCTGCTTTCCATTGCACATATTGCTCCACCCTGTCTTCATAAATGACTAAATACGGTATGCGCTTGACGGCATTGTAAAGAGTGGTGACAGCCAACCACAATCCGCCTCCTCCAAAAAATATCACACCCAACCAGCCCCCTATGATTTTATTCACCAATCGACAAGACTCGTCAGTTATCATATAGATTCCACCTACCGTAAAAA